>Ga0209123_1000685_pt1 | contig 40295 bp, 41 predicted proteins | sample BarGraIncu00431A_FD_184500 | JGI IMG/M metagenome (GOLD analysis project Ga0209123, IMG submission 184500) | Arctic peat soil microbial communities from Barrow, Alaska, USA - Barrow Graham LP Incubations 004-31A (SPAdes) (version 2) | ecosystem: Environmental > Terrestrial > Soil > Wetlands >...
GCGAAGATGACAAGGAATTTATGATTGATTTTTTTTATAATGCTTTTGTAGGCATTCTTATAACATGGATAAACAGCGAAATGAAGGATAATCCCGAAGTAATAGTGAAGAGATGGAAAACGCTTACCGATAAAAGCATAGAAAATTATGTCAATGTAATGGCAAAATAATAGCTAACCATATTGGTTAACAAAAGAGACCTTTTGTGTTGTTTTAATACAAAAGGTCTCTTTTGTGTATTTAAGTTCCCGTGCATACATTGTAAAATTAACATATAAAAAAGTTCATAATTAGATATTAATTTGTAAGATTAATAACCGGATAATACTAAATAAGCTAATGGGGGGTAAATAAATGAAGTACCAATTGGATTTTACTGATAAAGTTGTCTTAATTACTGGTGCAAGTCGTGGACTAGGAAGAGCCATTGCAGAAGGATTTTCTTCATTGGGCGCAACAACTATTTTAGTGGGAAGGGATTTAGAAAAGTTAAAGGAAACAGAATCTAATATTTTAGCTCAAGGAGGAAAATGCACTAAACTCCAAGTAGATGTAAACGTATCCTCTCAAGTTGACTCCATGATTGAAACCATTAGAAATGACTTTGGCAGGGTTGATGTTTTAATGAATAATGCTGGGGTTGGGCATAGAATTCCATCCATAGACGTAACTCCAGAGCAATGGGAAACAGTACTCAATACAAATCTAAACACACCATTTTTCCTATCTACAAAAATTGCAAAGGAATTTATGATTCCACAAAAATCAGGTAAAATTGTCAATACATCTTCAATGGGTGGTTTCTCTGGAATACCTATGTCAGCGGCATATAGTTCAAGTAAAGGCGGAATGCTCCAGATGACCCGTTCCCTTGCTGCAGAGTGGGCAAAATATGATATTCAAGTTAATTGTATTTGTCCACATTATACTAAGACAAATCTTATAAAGGAAGCCATGTCTAACGAAGCATGGATGCGCTTGGTGGCTATGAGAACACCAATGGGAAGACTTGCTGAACCTGAAGAAATTGTAGGTGCAGCTCTGTTTTTAGCTTCACACATGGCAAGTTATATTACAGGAACATATATTCAAATAGATGGTGGATGTTACGGTGCTGGTTTCTAATTTATAGTGGTGGGTATTATCATTAATATATAATTTTATATCATCAAATTAAGGCTGTGCTTATTTAGTACAGCCTTTTGTTATATTCAAAAATAATCTTAAAATTATATTTTAAAATTCAATGGAAAGTTACCTTAACATTGTAAAACAAATCTTACCTACCTGAAAGAATTAATAATTACATTTATGATGTATCAAATTAATATATATTAATATATATTAATAATAAGATGTCATATTATATGGTATAACTCTTGGTGCTTCATACTATTATAATAACTTATGAGTATAATTATTAGATGATAAATTAATGTTATAATCACATTTTAAAAATAATTTATATAAGGTGGAGTTTATATGATATCACCATACATGATATCCTCATTTTTTATTAGTCTTCTTTGCATTTTAACAGCACATACCTTACTTACAAGCAATAAATCAATAAAATTCTGTATTATTACCTTTATATTAAATACATTATTTATTTTTATAAATGGTTATTATGTTACAAAATATATACAAGATTTAGAAATTGTAAAATGCTCAATATATCTTATTGCCTTTTTGTACATAGTATATTTTTACTTAGTATTTAAAGAATCGATATCGAAAAAAGTTTTTACTATGTTCAGTATTTGGCTATTTTCTACAATTGCGCTTTTAGTGGCCATCAAACTTACAGAACTAATTTTAGGTATTGATACTAATAAATATTTTCAGAATCTTATTTATATTTTTAGAAATTGCATTCAGATTTTATTATTATTGATATCTTATTTTTGGATAAGTAAACCTTATAAAATAATTCTCAACTTAGTATCTGACAAAACCATAAGGTATATGTCTTTGTACCCAATTATTGCATTTTTATTGTTAATTACTAACTTTACAACATCAACTGGGCGTTTAACAAATTTTAATTCTATATATGATATGATATTGTTTTTAGTATTTATAATTTCTGGATATGTACTTGTATTTGCCGGAATATCATCAGCATCTCAAATAACAACCCTTCAATGTAATATGGAGAAACTAGAATGGGATTCAAAAACCGATTCTTTAACTGGACTAAATAACAGAAGATATATTATGGAAAAGCTTGAATATGAATTTATAAAATATAAAAGAAATAAAAAAAATTTTTCCATCATTATTACAGACATAGATTTCTTCAAAAAAGTAAATGATAACTTTGGACATGACTGTGGTGACTATGTACTAAAAATGGTATCCCAAAGCCTAAAACGCGTAGTAAGAGAACAAGATTCTGTATGCAGATGGGGTGGTGAGGAATTTCTTCTCTTACTTCCTGAAACAGAAATTGAGGGTGCTCGTATATTTTCGGAGCGAATTAGGAAAATAATAGAATCACAAATTATCGAATATAATGGGGTTCAGGTGCCAATTACAATGACCTTTGGGGTGACCGTTAATGAAGATTATGAAATGATTAATGACACTATAAAAAAAGCAGACACTGCACTGTATGAAGGTAAAAATCTAGGAAGGAACTGCGTACAGGTGAAAACGAGGTGATTTTTTTTATAGCATGGTATTTATAATCCACTTTGAAAATATCTTGATTCCTTAAGTAAAGAAGATTAAAATAAGCAATTTCTATCTATTATTTATATCCTTTTTTTTAATCAAAATTCTATTTGTTGCATAAATATTTATGAGTACAAACATGTAAAATAAAACTAAAATAATATAAATAATAACATATGCAAATCCCAATGGTTTGAGAGCTAAACTGTCTCTAAACAGAAAAAATAATATATTTCCGAGCGCCAATGCTGGGAAGGCAGTTAATGTCATCACTTGTGAAAGTTTATTATTACGCGCTATTATTGAATCGTATTCACAGTAAAAATCTGGTCTTTCCTGTTCATATTCTTTTCTTAAAACAATCCATCCCGCTACCATTTGGTAAATATCCCAACCATCTTCTGTAGCTAATTTTATATATTCTGGTGTAAGTTTCGTCTGGTAATCCACGCAATATCTTGCCTTTTGTGATAATGAATCCTCAAAATGAAATACGGTACCTATACAACTCATTTTTTTAAGTTTCTTACCCTTCATTTCCATTTTCTCAAGCCAGTTTTCAATTTTTTCATATTGCCACGCCCACCAAAATTTAAAGATTCTCATTATAATCCCTCCATAAATAATTTTGAATTTTCACATAGCTTTAATAATCTACTGTACTCAGACTTTAAAATTTCTTTTCCAGTATCGGTCATCTTATAGATTTTCTTTCTATCATGCTCACCTTCTGCTTCAATGAGTTTATCAGACTCAAACTTTGAGAGTGTTCCATATATAGTACCTGCACCAATACAAATCCTACCTTCCGTAATTTCCTTAACTTTTAGAATAATACCATATCCATGACAAGGCTGGGTGAGTGATAGTAGCATGTAATATGCTGTTTCACTCATAGGTAGATACAATTTTTTTATAATTTCAATATTCATTAATATATCTCCTCTAGATATATCAATTCCTGATATATCTAAGTTCAATATATCAGGAACATATATAGTTGTCAATACAAAAAATGGATCATAAGTAATAAGGCACCATTAAATAACATTCCAAAAAATTCTTGATGAAAAACCTAAACCCAGATTTGGGAAGAAAAAATTGGTTATGGTTTACACACAAGCTTCGCCTTTTTTCTTCTCATTTAGAACCTATATACGGTATTTAAGAAAGGCATTTACAGCAATGGGCCTTATTCATTATAAAGATATAATTGTTACTAAATGTTTTAAACCAAATGTCGCAATAAATAATGTGAAAGCAATGAAAAAAGCATATAATATTGGAAAATCATTGGTATAATCTTTATTCTCTAAAAGCGATCCCGACAATTTTATATGCTATATATTAGGTCCATTGTTTTTTTATCATTGTTTAAGAACCAATACTCACCTCAAGTACACTTTATAAATCATTTCCCTTGTTATTTCTAACCCTTGATATTTTGCTAAAAATGACAATAATCACAATAAAAATGAAAATAATTAAACATGATAATATGACTCCGCTATAATGTATCTTAAAGCTTTCCTTGAAGAAATTTGTTCTAATAATCATAAGTAATGCCCCTATAGTAATTACCATAGTCACGAATAAGCCTACTATGAGGGTAGTATTTTTTTTACTCTGACTAATATATGCTCCAGCCCAGATAACCCTCGCCAGGTAATATCCCATACACAGGACCATTATTGTTAATACACTTATTGGGCTAGCAGCCCACTTAACCCCATAATCTTTGAGACCTAAATCTATCATTAGTAAATAAAAGATTATAAAAAAACATTGATTTCCTACTTTGTTTCGTGTTTGAAGTTGCATTTCATCAAGGTGTTCCATAGGGCTTTCTTTACTCTTCATTATTATCAACCTCCCAAAAGATTTGATCAAGCGTTTTATTGAGGGCTTTACAAATGTCAATGCATAATCGTATGGATGGGTTATAGTCTCCACTTTCAATTGCATTAATGGTTTGTCTGGTCACATTAACAGCCTCAGCCACTTCCTTTTGTGACATGTCTTTAGCGGCTCTTGCAGACTTAAGTCTTAAGTTTTTGCTCACATAAATCACCTCTAAGTATATAGTAATAGTTTTTAGACATAATGTCAAATATATATTACATTATATCTAAATAATATTACATATTCAGAAATAATGTATTAAACTAATTTATGGAGTTCACTAGATCTTCATCTAAAAATAGTGAACTATCGCATATAATGGTATAATTTACTTATAAGTTATTTCGAGTCGTATCAAAATATGGAATAAACTATCAGGTGGGGGTGGAGATTTTATGCACAAGGTTTTAGTAATAGGTGGAAGTGGTCTTGTAGGAAAGGCAATAGTTACTGAACTAAATAAATGTAAGAAATTTAAGACTTATGCAACATACTTTGAGAACTTAATTACATTGAATGAAAATATAAGTATTAAACTAGATATTGAAGATTTGGATAACATAAATAATATGTTAAACGCCTTAAAACCTGAAGTTATAATATCCTGTTTAAGAGGAAATTATGATAAACAGTTGATTTTTCATACAAAAATCGCCAAATATTTAAAGAAAAATGATGGTAAATTATATTTTTGTTCCACTACAAATGTTTTTGATAATGACTTAAGTAAGCCGCATTATGAAGATGATTTGCCAAGTTCTTGTACTGAATATGGACAATTTAAGATAGAATGCGAGAAAAAAATTACTGAAATTTTAAAGGATAATGCTTGTATATTGAGGCTCCCTCAAGTTTGGGGAAAGAATTCTCCAAGAATGAAAGAATTACTAAAATCACTGAACAATAATGAGAAAATCCTGATTTATCCTAAATTAATTTTAAATACTATTACTGATGTAATGATAGCAAAGAAAGTATCTTATATAATTGAGAATAATTTAAAGGGCATTTTTCATCTGGTGGCAGATGATGTAATCAGTTATAAGGACCTATATAATAAATTAATCATAGGATTGGGTTTTAATAATGCAAGTATGGAAGAAAACTTTGAGGAAGAAGGTTACTTTGCAATTTTATCAAAGAGATATAATGAATTCCCTGAACAGTTAAGATTAACAAATAATTCTGTGATAGACTATTTAATTAACTGATAATAAGTGCTCCTTCACGATTCTTTCTTGATAATACAACAACTGACATTGAAATTATCATTGAGAGAATCCAGTCAGATAGTCGCTTTCTAGTTTTAAAGGAAGATATGGAGGTAATGGCGAATTTAAATGAGAATAAATAATTGTACATAAAGTATTTTTATTAAAAACCACAGGGGGGGATAAGACCAAGTATATGTGAGAAGAAATTAAGGGAGTATGCGGAGACTCAGAATGGGCATTTAATAAAAGCTATTAAAATAAGTCTTAGAGAAGATATATACCGTGTGTATATAGAAATAGATGGACAGTCAGTAAAGTCTTTAGTGGAATTTAGTTTCTCATATAAAATGACTTGGCTTTAAACATTTTAAACTGCATTACAGTAGTATAAAATAGCGAAAATAATTTTGAAAGGAGATATATAAAATGGCGAAAAAGATTAATAAATACTCATGGATTGCATTTGCTCTTGCATTCTTGTTAAAATACATTATTTATGCAATTGGAGGTTTTAGTTTTGCTAATTCTCCTCTATTCTCTTCGTATACCTTGTATGATTTTGCTATTTATATCATTTGTGTTTTAATAATTCAATATGTTATAACCATGATAATGGCTAAAAAAGGTCAAAATAAATAAAAACAATAATATAGTTCTAATATTACATTGAGATTAAGTGCCCAATAGTTATCATGTCACAATATGACCCAACAGGAGGAATCAGCAGTAATTGTAACTGAAATGATTAACAAAATAAATATTGATTTTAAGCCATATAGAAAGGAGATTACCAAAAGACATCTCCTTTCTATATGGCTTATTATTAGTTCTACTCTTCTATTATATATGGTACAGTAAGCACTGCAATATTTCTGTTTTTATATAACATGCTCTTTATAAAATATCCGGTTTGGTTATGGAGCATATTATGCCACCACTTAGTTATGACAAACTGTGATAGTACAACTGTTACAGTTTCTCCATGCTTTGAAGCACGATCTTCAGATTCAATAAAATTAATTAATGGTCCTAATACATCTCTATACTCGGAATGTTCTATTATTAATGGAACTCCGGGATTATATTCTTCCCATTTTCTTTTTAATTTCTCAGTAACTGCAGCATCAGTTGATACATGAAAAGCAACTACGTTTTGTGATAAACATCTAGCACAGTTTAATGACTTTAAAAAGGATTTATTTAATGTGCCTAATAGTATTATTACATGTTGCTCATTATTCGTTACCGCTCCTTCATTAGGTCTTAGATCATTGGACAATCTAATTTGTTCTACTACCTTGTTATAATGGTTTTTAATCTTTACCATAAAATAAACAAGTAAAGGTATTACAATAAAAACTATCCAAGCTCCATGGAAAAACTTTGTTATACCTATTAGTATTACTGTAATGAAAGTTACAATAGCACCTAATCCATTTATAGCTGCCTTATGTTTCCATCCAGAGACTCTACTTCTATACCACTTTAAAAACATTCCAACTTGTGAAAGTGTGAAAGATAAAAATACGCCTACTGCATATAAAGGTAGTAGCAAATGAGTATCACCTTTAAACATAATAATTAGCAGAGCAGCTGCTACTGCGAGTACTATTATTCCATTTGAAAAACTTAATCTCTTTCCCCTTTGAGAAAATTGCCTTGGAACATATCCATCTTGTGCCATTAATGAAAGAAGCAATGGTAGACCTGCATAGGCTGTATTTGCAGCCATTACTAAAATTAATGCAGTAGTAATTTGCATAATATAAAACATAATGTTTTTTCCGAAAATTTGCTGAGCAATTTGAGCAAACACTGTCACATCTGGATGAGGTACTGGATGATAAACTGTTGCTAAAAAGGATAACCCACCAAAAATAAAAAAGACTAAACATGCTAGTAATCCCAAAACAGCTTTTGCAGTTTTTTGTGATGGTTCTTTAAAATTAGGTATCCCATTACTTACCGCTTCAACCCCTGATAATGCAGTACAACCTGACGCAAATGCCCTAAGAAACAGGAACAATGTAATGTCGCCTATTGCTTTTGGAACTGGATACAGAGGTGCTGGCGAATATCCCAAAACAAAATGTCTTACAATACCAGTGACAATAAGCACTACGCAAGAAACTATAAATAAATATGTTGGAACACCAAAAAGTTTAGATGATTCCTTCACTCCTCTTAGATTACCTATTGTTAGGATTACGAGCATTATAAGAGCTATAGCTACTTTATGCTGGAGTAAGGATGGCACTGCTGAAGTAATCGCAGCAGTTCCTGCACATATACTAACAGCAACTGTCAGTACATAATCTATAGTAAGAGATGCTCCTGCAGTAAGTCCAGGGATTGTGCCAAGATTATCTTTTGCAACTATATATGATCCACCACCACATGGATAGTTATCAATCGTCTGCCTGTATGAGAACACAAGTATAAATAATAATATAACAATACACAATGCGGCATAAAACATATATCTATATGACGTAAGACCTATAACACCGATTAACACATATAAAATTTCTTCCCCTGCATATGCAACTGAAGAAACAGCATCGCTAGCTAATATAGGTAGTCCCCAAAAAACATTTAGTTTCTCCCCTGCTAATTCTTCTGTTTTTAATGTTTTTCCTATTAATATTTCTTTTAATTTTGAAAACATAAATACACCTCTATAATTGAATTTATTATTACAATATTTTTCTATTATATAGCATTAATTCAAGAACTTCAATTCAAAACTGGTTATTTATAATAAAAAATTTTTTCTTGGAAATATATTAATATAAGCCTGGTGATTCCAATAACTATTCGGGATTATTTTTGTTATGTTGAATGATTTTAAAATGCTAAAAGCTAAGCTACATCAGTGTATACTTCCATATAACTTGTATAATTATCTTGTATCTGTTTTACTGCCAATGCCTCACTAGTATCTAGTCCTTTGCTTTTTATTTTTGTAAAGCTATCTTTTACTCTAATATCAGCATTGTTAACGTTTTCTATTTGCACATCTGAATAAGGTCTGTCAATAACTTTTGTTAAGTAATTTCTTAGTTCGTTAAAAGTACCATTCATATCACCATATGTTTCTATAGTAACAACACTATCTGAACTTAAGCTATTGTAATATGCATTAAGCTTAGCAGAAGACACAAAACTTATAACTCCCATCGTACCAAGTGCCACAAATGCTACCACTATTAATGCTATAGTTCCCTGGACCAATTTTACTTTCTTTCTTAACTTCATTTTTTTATCCCCCTCATACTTGGTTACTCAATTTTATAGAGAAAAAAAGTATGAAGCGAGCACTTCATACTTTGAAACAAAATCAAACATTCAAATAGTAGTCTATATAAAGCAACAAAATCTTGTATAGAAATATAAAATAATTTCTATATTCATGTGGTCTGACCACATTTTAGTTCCACAATACCACACTATTTAAAATATAACAATCTTTATTTAAATTAAAGTCTATTCTCATTTCTGTCAAATTCAACTTCATCATAATTGCTATTGACATTATGTAAAATACTGTTATGATAATACCTAGAGTAACTATGCATATGAATGCTAGGTATAAATGAAGATTAGAGAAATATAGGGGGGGCGTGAGCATGGCAATAAATAAAGAACTTTTAAAAGGAAGTACTGTTATTCTTATTTTAAAATTAATTAATAAAAAACCAATGTATGGCTACGAGATGATAAAAGAAATGGAAGAGAAATCTAGTGGAGTATTTACATTAAAAGAGGGGACCCTTTATCCAATTCTGCATACCTTAGAGGCAAAAGGCTTAGTAGAATCATATTGGGATGAGAGCTCTTCAAAGCGCAAGAGAAAATACTACAAGATAATGGAGGAAGGCAAATTATCTCTAAAGGAAAAAGAAGAAGAATGGACGACTTTCCGTTCTACAGTTGATAGTATGTTATGGGAGGCCGTGTTATGGGCATAAGAGATGATTCTAAAGTTAATGAATATATAAATTATGTATGTTCTTATGTGAAATTTAAGGGAGCGCATAAAGAAATAAAAGAGGAGCTGTCGACACATATTGAGGATGTTGTAGATGAATACACTGAAAGTGGAATGCCTCAGGGAGAATCAGTAAATAAAGCTGTTAAGCGGATGGGAGATGGTGAAAACCTAGGCAAACAGCTAAACATAGCCCATAAAGGAACTCCAGATTGGATTACATTGCTTTTAACTATCGTACTTGTTAATACAGGTGTTATCTTAATGTATCTTATGCAATATAAAAGCTCATATCAACCTAATGATAGCTTATTTAAGCATAGTTTATTATATTCTGTTATGGGGACTATAGGTATAGTATTGTTATATTTTTTTGATTACAGAAAACTAGAGAAATATTCAAAATATATTTTTGCAGGTATGTGTATATTATTTATCCTATTATTCTTTATAGGACATCCTATAAATGGAAGTCTTTTTATTAGCATCGGTGCTTTTACTTTTGATATTAAAGCAATTAGTTTATATGTATTTATAATTGCACTTGCAGGTATATTCAATAACTATGACTGGGCCAAAAAAATGAATTTAATTAAAGCTGTTGGTTACTTATTTATTCCAATGTTTCTTATGTTATCTGCTATGGGATTAAGCTACTGTGGAATTTATTTTATTGCCTTTATAGTTTTGGCTCTAAAATCCGGCATGAAAAAACGTTATGCCATTTATATTCTTGCATTTAATATTGTTTTTCCACTGTTTTATATTTTACAAGCACAATATAGAATAGCTAGATTTTTAGTTTTTTTAAACCCATTTTTAGATCCAAAAGGGTCTGGATACTTAAGTGTCCAAATGTACAATATAACTCATACATCTGGGCTTCTTGGACAAGGGTTTTCCGCAAATGAAAAACTATTACAGGTACCTCTTATGCAATCAGACTTAGTGTTTAGTTATATATTACACACTTTTGGGTGGCTTGGAGCAGCAATTCTTATTACTATAATTATTTCTTTCTTATATCGGATTCTACATATTTCAAAATATGTTAAGGACACTTATGGAAGATTACTAATAAGTGGGTTAATTAGTATATTTATAGTTCAATTTGTTGCAAATATATTAATGAATGTAAATTTATTTCCTGTTATAGGGATTGCACTTCCATTTATAAGCTACGGAGGTTCCTTAGGCATTATTAATATGTTGTCTGTTGGTGTTATTATGAGCGTTTATAGGAGGAGAAGTTTATCTAATTAATATTATCTTACTTTGAGATTGATAAACAATAAAAAGCACTGAAACCAGTGCTTTTTTCTTAAATATTATGGTTGTAATATCATATTTTTTTCAATATATAGTTTGAAATATTAAATCCATGACGTTCATAAAAAGGTATAACTTCATCATTTGCATAAACTACCCCGATTTGAATATTTATAATTTCATTGGATTCAAACCAACTCAAAGCACTCTCCATAAGTTTATCCCCTAATCCAAACTTACGATACTTGCTTTCTATATATATAGATTCTATTTCACCTATACCGTCTTCTATTGAACTTAGACAATACCCGGTGTAACCACCATTGTCACTGTTTAAGATCATATCAAGTTTTATTTTACCATTCCTGGCTTTTTTATAGATAGATTCTATTCTTTTCTCAAAAGTGAAGTTCTCATATTTACTTTTAAAATGGATTGATTTATCAAAATGAATTAAATTAAGTTTTTTCCATAATGGCTTTATAAGTTCAATTTCCTTTATAGTTTTCTCACCTATACATATGTTCATAAAATACCTCCCTCTATGTTTTGAATATTATATCATAAATTTTTAACGATATTCCAAGCATACCTAAACATATGTTAATCTTATTAGAAGTACCATATCACCAAAATTAAACTACCTCCAAAAAAAAGAGCTATATAATGAAAATTAATTCCACCATATAACTCTGTTTACATATCTATATTCCTACTGCAATAATATTATTGTTTCTTATATCGTGTTTTCTTTAAATTGTAATTAATTCATATTCCTTACTTCCAAGATTCAACTTCACCGCATAATCAATTGATACCTTCCAATCAGTTTCAGGACTTACATCAGTGAAATGGTCATGATGTCCATTACCGTTTTTACCTAGAATACTACCTGTTATAGCAGGCTGGTTATTCACCGCGTCTGCGCAAGCAACGTCAAGCGCAACAGGATCAAATGATGCAAACATACCCACATTGGGAACAATTGGAATATCATTTTCTCCATGACAGTCACAGAATGGAGATACATCAATTACCAAACTTACATGGAAGTTTGGACGTCCGTTTAATACTGCTGACGAGTACTCAACAATTTTTTTGTTCAAAATATCATTAGACTCATCCGATGCAGGACGAACTGCGTCCATTGGACAGATACCAATACAACGTCCGCAACCAACACACTTATTGTGATCAATAGAAGCCTTTTTCTCTATAATGGTAATTGCGGTATGGGCACAGTTTTTAGCGCATTGCCCACAGCCTATACATTTTTCATGGTCAATAACAGGTTTCCCGCTACTGTGCATCTCCATTTTGCCTGCACGGGAACCGCAACCCATACCTATATTTTTCAGCGTACCGCCAACACCAGTCAATTCATGCCCTTTAAAATGAGTGAGAGTTATAAATATATCCGCATCCATGATGGCATGTCCTATTTTAGCTTCTTTCACATATTTACCGCCCTCAACAGGAACTAGAACCTCATCGGTGCCTTTAAGACCATCTGCTATTATCACATGACATCCTGTTGAAAATGGAGAAAATCCATTAACATAAGCAGCCTCTATATGGTCAAGTGCATTCTTTCTACCACCAACATATAAAGTATTGCAATCCGTAAGAAATGGTTTCCCTCCCAATTCCTTCACAATATCCACCACTGTCTTGGCATAATTGGGACGCAGATAAGCCAAATTACCAGGTTCTCCAAAATGTATTTTAATAGCCGTAAATTTCTTTTCAAAATCAATTTGACCAATTCCTGCCGTTTTAATTAGACGGGTTAACTTCTGCTGCAAATTTTCTTCACCAGTCGCTTTCATAGTGGTGAAATATACCTTTGATTTTTCCATATTCATCAACCTCCACGATTTTTATAATTTCATTAAAAATTATCTTATAATTCTCACATAGCGTTTACTATAGCTATAAATTTTTTAGGAACTTGCCCCCTTAATTATATATGACATTGTAAAAAAAGAAAATATGCACCTTTAGGGTAGTTACTATACAAAAGGTAAGTGTTGATGAATACTATTGTAAACTTTTATAACTTAAATCTTTGCCTTTCAAATTGAGTAAATTTTATTATCTATTTCCTGTGTAATTCTTGAAATAAAGTCCTCAATTAATACGCTACCCTCATCCCCATTTTTCCTACTTCTAAGAGATATACTCTCTGAATTTTGTTCTTTCTCACCTACAACAATAATGTATGGCAATCTCTCGCACCTAGCATCTCTAATTTTATAACCTATTTTTTCTGCTCTGCCATCTAAACTAACTCTAATATTATTTTCTCCCAATTTATTTAATACAGCTTTTGCATAATCGTTATACAACTCCGATATAGGTAGAATTTTAACTTGAACAGGTGATAGCCATGTTGGAAACTTGCCTTCGAAATGTTCTATCAAAATACCAATAAATCTCTCTATACTACCAAAAATTACTCTGTGTATAACAATTGGTTTGTGCTTTTCTCCATCACTACCAATATATTGAAGGTTGAATCTTTGTGGAAGCTGTAAATCTAGTTGTATAGTTCCACATTGCCATTCTCGTCCTATACTATCCTTTAGATGAAAGTCAATTTTAGGTCCATAAAATGCTCCGTCTCCCTCATTTATTTTAAAGCCCATGTTCATTTCCTCGAGAGCTCCCTTAAGTGAACTTTCTGCTAATTGCCACTCTTCATCACTTCCCATAGAATTTTCAGGTCTTGTTGAAAGTTCTACTCTATATTTAAATCCAAACTTTCCATAAACCTCATCTATAAGTTTAACTACGCCTTTTATTTCATCTTTTATCTGCTGGGGCAACATGAATATGTGAGCATCATCCTGAGTAAATGCTCTAACTCTCATAAGTCCGTGCAAAGCCCCAGATAATTCATGTCTATGAACCTTTCCTAATTCTCCTGCTCTTAGTGGTAAATCCCTGTAGGAATGAGTTTCTGATTTATAGAAAAGCATTCCTCCTGGGCAGTTCATTGGTTTTATTGCAAATTCTTCATCATCTATATTCACAGTATACATATTTTCTTTATAGTGAGACCAATGTCCAGATGTTTCCCAAAGCTCTTTATTTAATATCATAGGAGTCTCTATTTCAACATACCCATATTTATTATGAAGTTCTCTCCAGTACTCAATTAACTTATTTTTTAAAACTACCCCATTTGGTAGAAAGAGTGGAAAGCCTGGTCCTTCCTCCATTAATGAAAATAGCTTTAACTCTTTACCAAGTTTTCTATGATCTCTTTTCTTTGCTTCTTCAAGCATATTTAAATATTCAGTAAGTTCACTTTTCTTAGCAAAAGCCGTTCCGTATATCCTTTGAAGCATTTTATTTTTTTCACTGCCCCGAAAGTAAGCGCCTGCAACTGATAACAGTTTGAAAGCTTTTACTTTTGAAGTTGATAATACGTGGGGGCCTGCGCAGAGTTCTATAAAATCCCCTTGCTTAAAAAAGACTAATTCTTCGTCTTCTGGCAAATCATTAATAAGTTCTATTTTATAGATTTCTCCCCTCTCTTGCATAAACTTTAAAGCTTCTTCCCTAGAAACCACAAATCTCTCTAATCTTAAATTTTCCCTAACTATTTTTCTCATTTCTTCTTCAATTTCCTCAAGTATATCCATAGTAAAAGGTTCTTCCACATCAAAATCATAATAAAATCCATTTTCAATTGCAGGCCCTATAGCCAATTTTGCATTTGGATATAATCTTTTAACTGCCTGAGCAAGTATATGAGAGGTGGTGTGCCTAAGTGCCCTTTTTCCTTCTTCTTCACTTGAATCCATTACACTGCCATCTTTTATTACAATTTTTAACATGAATATTCCTCCTCCAAAAAATAAAATACCCATCCCAAAATAAGGGACGAGTTTTGTCGCGATTCCACCCAAATTACAGAAGTTTAGTTCAAAATCACTCCTGTCACTCAATACCACTAACGCCGGCTTGCGGAATTACCTACTTAATTTCAGTAATCAACTCAGAGGTGGTTTTCAATAACACTTGTTCAAGAAACTTTACAGCCGATGAGTTTCTCTCTCTTAGAACAGTATACTATCTACTTTTCCTCTTCACAGTTTTTAATTTAAAATTAGTATATTACTAAATATTTTGATTGTCAATATGTGTTATATCCAATTTACGGTAATAATAGTATAATTAAGTAATCGTTGCACTTGTATTCTATTTAATCTTAAAACTTAGGAGGAATTAAAATGTATTTATTAAAAATAATATTAAGTTTATTCATATATTTATTTTTGACTTTAACTTACTTGCTTGTATCTATAAATTTTAAATTAAAAGGTAATGTAATATTTTTTATAATTATTTCTGCTGTTATAATAAGTTTTATAATTTTGTGTTCTAAGGGTTTAATTAAGAAAAACTCTAAAATTAAACTTTTCAAGAAAAATGGAGGTATAAATATATCTACAATAGCTTTATTTGTATTAATTAGCATGTGTTTTATAGAGTACAAAAGTTTTCTTATACTAAAAGAAAATAATGAAAATGTTTCAGTATATAAAATAATTAGTGATTTTAATATGTCAATAAACGAGACAAATGATTATAATAAGTTATTTAAGACTATTAAGTATGATAATACTACAGTTTATTTTAACCCGAAATTAGAACCTGCTTTGAACTTAGTAAATGCTTATTTGAAGAAAGCATCAAGTGATAACGCAAAGATTTTTGGTGATATTACTCCTTCACCACTTACTATTAAATTTGATTACGACAAAGAGGTATTTAAGAAAAGGACTTCTAATGATATAGATTATTCAGGATTATATTCTGATAAGGATAAAACGATTTATATTTATATAAAGGACTGTTACAGTGATTTTTTAGCTCTTAATAACCAAAGTTCAATTATAGAAGAAAGCTTGCTACATGAGTATACACATCATATGTTTTTTGAATTCATGAATAGTAATCAATTATCAACAGATAAGATTCCTATATGGTTTATGGAAGGTATTTCTGAATATATAGGATCTGAAGGCAGAGTAGAAGCTTTGCCTAAAACACTTATAGATTTTAAGGAATTAAACACACAAAAACAATGGATTAGTTATTCTAATAAGTCCTCTATGATATATGACCAAAGTCATTATGCAGTAAGTCAACTTATTTTGATGAAGGGTAAAAATATAATAAAAGAAATATTATTAAACACTAAAAACACAGATTTTAATACGGCATTTAATAAAGCTACAGGGTTTACCATTGAGAATTATGAGAAAAACTTTAAGGAAGACTTTAAAGTTAATTGGGAAAAGTATAATAGAACTGCGCCGATTGAACAGCCTGCTACGTACACGGCGATAAAAATTGAAGGCCTTGTAAAATATATAAAGGTCAATCCTAATAACATAAATGCTTTAATGGATTTAGCTCAATTGTATGAGAATGTAGGCAAACTAGATAATGCTAAGTCAACATTAAAAATGGCTGTTAAAAGAAAACCTGAGAATAACATGGCCTGGAGAAGGTTAGCTATAATATACGAGGATATGAATGATTTTAATAATGCTATTAAGGCTTACGAGGCGGAAGCAAGTATCGAAGAGAAAAGTGTTAGTGAAAATCCTTCTATCACCTACATTGATCTAGCACATGTGCTATTGCTAACGGATATTGATAAAGCTATTGAATTTGCGCAAAAGGCAAAGAAATTAGATAAAACAAAATTTCTAAATAAGCAAGCACAAGATATGATTGATTTAAAAACTTCTATTGAGAAAGGTAACCCTTATGAGGGATGTTTACAATTTATAAAAAGCGATACTCTGAATTCTACTAATATAAAAAATGCATTAATTAAGAAAATGTTAAAAGATTATCCCTCAATAAAATGTCAAGCAAGAAGTGAACTAGACGCAATAAAAAATAAACTATAATTAATAAATTTAATATGGAAAAATCTTTCCTAGCATATCAAATTGCTAGGCTTTTTTTCCTTTTTAACTCTAGACAAAATTATAATTGTCCCTATAATACATGCTGTCCCTATCCACTGCGCTAATCCAAAAGAAACATGTAACCAAAATATAGATAAAAAGGCTGCAGATAGTGGTTCAACAGAAGATAATACACTTGTTTCTGTCGGCCTTATATATTTTAGGCTTTCTAAGTAACAGCAAAAGGCTATAAGAGTTCCAAATAATACTACAAATATAACAGCTAATATTGAACTAATAGACCAGATGCCTTTAAAGTCCCAAGGCTGATGGATAAAACTAAAAGCAATTCCACCAATAAGCATCCCCCACCCAACTGTGAGCACCGAACCATATTTAGCAAGAAGATACCGTGGTTGTAATGTGTAAAAAGCTGCGGCAAAGGCCGAACTAATTCCCCAAAATAACGCTAACTTAGAAATAGCTAAGGTACTAATATCACCTTTTGTAATTATAAAAAATGTACCAATCATTGCAAGTGTTATAGCTATAACTTCTTGCACGCTTGGGATTTTTTTATTACTAATAATTAAATAACAAGCTATTATTACCGATGATAAATATTGAAGTATAGTGGCTGTTGGCGCATTCCCATATTTAATTGCAGCAAAATATGTATACTGCACACCTACCATTCCTATAATGCTAAAAGTTATAAGACTAAGGCAATTATGTTTTGACTCCCATATCCTCCATATATCATGTTTAACTTTTTTAAAAGCATATAATAACAAAATTATACCTGATACAAGTAGCCGTATAACAACAAGCCACTCTGCATTAAATCCTTTTTTCTGAAACAAGAATTGAGCAACTGTTCCAGATACACCCCATAAGGTGGCTCCTACTATTACAAGTATTATTCCTTTTGTTCTTGACTCCAAATTCATTTTCTTTTAACTCACTTTCTCTATCTTATTATATAATTCCATTTCAAATATTATATCATAAAATTTTAGAACATCTCTAAACATATCCAAAGTTTATACAATAATATACATAAATTATACAAAATATAATTAATATAGTGCACGATAAAACTTCCCATCTATTTTGTTCTTAAAAAAAATTTCCATAATTGTAACTTGACAACATAAATATAAAGTATTATATTTATAAGTGTACTATATAAGTTAGTACACTTAGTACACATGATATAACTACTGAAAAATTTGATTAGTTGAAAGAAGGTGAATCCTTGATAAATATAGATAGCAGAAGCAGCAAACCTATTTATGAACAGATTATTGAAAAAGTGAAGGAAAACATAATAAAAGGAATATTAAAACCAGGAGATAAACTGCCTTCTGTACGAGAACTTGCCGCTCTTATAACCGTCAACCCTAATACTATAAGCAAAGCATATATTGAACTGGAGCGAATGAAGGCAATCCAAGTTATAAGGGGCAAAGGAACCTTTGTATCCGAAAGTTTTGAACCTATCATGGATGAGGAAAAGATGAAAGATATTAAGGATCATATGAAAAAAATTATTATAGAAGCACATTATATAGGTCTTGATAAGGAAACGTTAATTGATATACTAAATGAAATTTATAGTGGGTTTTAGCTATTACAAATTTATAAAACGGGGGTGTTAGCTTGATAGATATAAAAAATGTTAGCAAGAAAATTGGTGATAAATATATCCTAAAAAATATAGATTTGCATGTGAATAAGGGGAGTATATTCGGGATAATTGGTGAAAATGGTGCAGGTAAAACTACGCTTATAAAATGTCTAACAGGTATTTACAGAGTTAATGAAGGAAACATATTAATAGATGGCGAAGATGTCTTTGATAATAACAAATTAAAACAAAGGATAGGTTATGTATCCGATGAAAACCAATTTTTTTCATCTTTCAAAGTAAAAGAGCTCTTAAAATTTTATAAGAAAACCTATAATGATTTTTCACAGGACAGGTTTGATGAACTTAATAAAAAATTTAAAATCCCTGTAAATAGCAGAATACGCGAACTTTCCAAAGGCATGAAAATGAGAACTTCTATTCTTCTAAGCTTAAGCATAAAACCAGATATTCTAATACTTGATGAGCCCACATCTGGTCTTGATCCTGTGATTAAAAAAGAAATAATGTCCATTATTGTAGATGAAGTCGCCTCAAGAGATGTAACTGTATTTATTTCATCACACCATTTGGAGCATATAGAGAGAATATGTGACAATCTAGCAATAATTAAAAATGGTGAGATAAAATTTATAAGTTCTATGGAAGACGCTAAAAATAGTATAAAAAAACTTCAAGTGGTATTTAATGATGTATCTGATATAAGTAAAGATCTTGCTTGTATTGATGGCGTAATTAAGGTTGAAACCATAGGTAGAGTAAATTATATAATTACCAAAAACTACACAAAAGATTTAGAAAAAAAGCTTTATGACATGGGTGCTGACTTTATAGAAATTGTAGATATATGTCTTGAGGATATATTTATATACCTCGCACAAGAGGTGGATAAAGATGAATAAAATTATAAATAAGGCTCTTTTCTATAAGGAATGGATAAATGTACGATGGGTAACCCTCTTAACTATTATTGTGCTTTTATTTTACAAAGTTTACGGTGTTATATCTCAATTAAATCTAAATAAAATACGTATTGAGCAGCAAGGCAGATTTTTGCCTGATACATGGTTCAATAATGGACTTTATGTACGAAATAGTTATTTTTTCGTAATGATATTCGTTGTGATAATATTAGCCATAATTTTATTCTCGGGTGAGAAGTCCAGTGAAACACAAGGCTTTATAGCCTCTATGCCCTTTACAAGAAAAGAGATAATACTCAATAAATGGCTTATTGGGGCATTAAGTATACTAATAAGTTTTGTTGTAACCTATATATTCCTAAGTTTGTTTTATTTCGCAAATATTAACGGCCTTGATACAGCATTAAATCCATATTCTGATATAATCAAATGGTTTTTTATGGATACATTCCAGTACATTTGCATTTTTACTTTTATGGTGCTTGCTCAGGCAGTTATGGGGAATAGTGTAGTTTCAGGTATAGTCGGTGGAATATTACTTACAGTCCCATTATTTATAACATTACAAGTAGGGTCCCTAGCTATAAAATACCATGTTATCGAATCAGCAAGTCTATTTTTGATTAAAGTTACCGACTGGTTATGTATTTATAGCTATAATTTAACTGGTTCGATTAGTACTGAACCAAACAGTAGCAATCAAATGTATATGATTTTATATTATACAAATTACAAAGCAAAATTACTGGTCCTTTTTTTATTAACTTGTTTATTTTTGTATCTAGCGTACGTATCCTATAAAAAGAGAAATTTAGAATATAATTCAAAATTAATAGTGTTTAAAAATTTAAAACTTTTGTTTATCTGTGGTATTGCACTATGCTCAGGAATTATAGGTAGCACTGTTTTTGCAACAGAAAATCTAATCTCATTTTGGATTTGGTTTGTCATTTTCACTATTATAGGATATTTTATATCCAAATTATTACTTAAGGTATTATCCCTAAGTAAATAATTAAAACCAATATGAGGAGGATAAAAATGAATAAAATTGTGAATAAGGCCCTTTTCTATAAGGAATGGATAAATGTACGCTGGGTAACCCTTTTAACTATTATTGTTCTTTTATTTTACAAGGTTTATGGTGTCATATCATTATTAAATGAAAACAAATTCACCATGGAACGGAGTGGGTACACAACTACTAGATGGTTCAATAATGGACTTTATATGAAGCAATAAACCGATACCTGTAGACAAGGCACATTGAAAAAAAGTGCTTATGTCTATAGGTGTTTTTTATTTGTTTGAACATGCCTTATTAGGGGTATGGACGTTGTAATTTACTATTATGCTAATGGTATAGATAGTTCGGCTAAATACAAGTGTTTACAGGTTTTAGGAACATTTCTATTGATTGACATATTTTGTTCTTTAGGTTAAAATATTATCAATATATGTTGAAAATTGTAATATTTAGAATTTACATAAATTTTAGGTAATAGCAGATGGGGTTGAACCGAAGTATAAATTAAAACATTAAAAAATATTTTATTTTAGGAGTGAATATTAATGAAATGGTATAACAATTTAAAAATGATTCAAAAACTAGTGTCAGCTTTCATTATAATGGCCTTGTTTATAGGCATTGTTGGGCTTATTGGGATCTTCAACATGAGAAATATGAATGCAAATCTTGCTAATATGTATAATGTAAATTTGGTAGCTGTTAATACTATCAATAATATTAAAGAGAATTTATTAGAAATCACAAATGATTCATTGTTAATTCTTGATCCTAAAAACAAAAATGATATACAAAAGAACGAAGACGATATTGCAAGTTTAGCAACTAAAGATGATGTTGCTATTGTAGTATACAAAAAAACTATAAATACTGAGTTAGATAAGCAGCAATTTACACAATTCGAAAAATCACTTGAGAATTACCGCATAGCCAGAGAGGACTTAGTTAAACAAGTTGATGTTGGCAACTATGCCAAAGCAAATGAACTTGCTCCAGGTGTTACCCAGATTAGAACTGATATGTTTACAATTCTAGACAAAGAGCTAAAATTAAATATGGATATGGCAAAAACTAACTATGATAGTAGTCAATCATCATATAGTACAGCATCTGTGAAAATTAATATAGTAACTATTATAGGATTATTTATTGCTATAGCATTAGGATTATTAATCGCTATTACAACTTCTAAGCAGCTAAAGAAGGTTTTAATAGTTGCGGAGGCCCTTGGAGAAAATGATTTATCAAAAACTGTTAATATTGATAATAAGAGTGAGATTGGTGGTTTAGCAAAAGCTTTAAATAAAGCGATAACAAACTTAAAAACGTTAATTTCTGAAATATCTGGAAGTGCTACTGATATTAGCGCTACTAGTGAAGAACTATCTGCTACAACACAGGAAATATCAGCAAAAATGGAGCTTGTCAATGAATCAGTAAGACAAGTATCCTTAGGTGCAGAGCAGTTAAGTGCCACCACGCAGGAAGTTAATGCAACCACAGAAAGTATAGCAGCTAATGTGGCTGATGTTACTTTAAGAGCAAATAAGGGAACTAACATTGCAAATGATATAGAGGTGAAAGCAAATAAAGTTAAGGTAAGTGCTGACAATAGCTTTAGTACTGCAAATACCTTATATTTAGAAAAGCAAGAAAGTATATTAAAAGCCATTGCAGAAGGCAAGGTTGCAAGTGAGGTCAAGCTAATGGCAGATGAAATAGGAAATATAGCAAGTCAAACAAATCTACTTGCACTTAATGCAGCTATTGAAGCAGCGAGAGCGGGAGAACATGGTAAGGGCTTTGCTGTGGTTGCTGATGAAGTTAGAAAATTAGCTGAAGAGTCATCCACTACAGTTCAAAAGATTCAAGAAATAACGGGGAAAGTTGAACAAGCATTCCAGAATCTTTCCAGTAATGCTCAGGATGTATTGATATTTATGGATAATAAAGTTAAACCTGATTATGAAATATTTATAGATACAAGCAAACAATACGGTGCAGATGCTGTTGTATTTAATAATTTATCCTCTGACATTGGGAATTCAATGAATATAGTAAATGAAACTGTATCAGAAATTCAAAAAGCAATTGAAAATGTATCAGCTACGGCCGAGGAATCAGTTGCTAGCTCAGAGGAAATATTGGCAAGTGTTAATGAATCCGTTATGGCAATTCAGGAAATAACTAAAGCTTCTCAAAGCCAAGCCATCCTCGCCGAAAAACTAAATGGTATGGTACAAAAATTTAAGCTGTAATGGGTAACTCCCTACCTAAATCAATCTCCACTAAAAACTTTAATATTAAAATAGTATAGATTAGGTAATACTATATTAATACTATGTATAAGGGAATAAGTAGGGAGGATAAAATTGATCATATGCGAAAATTGTGGGAATGAAGTAGATGAAAAAGAAATTTTTTGTTCTTATTGTAGTTATAATGTACAGAAAAGTTTAGAGAATATGCAACAATGCACCATACAACTTCAGTCTGAACCAAAAAAAAATTGGGTTAATAAAATATTAAGGAAATAACTATCCATTATTTTAACGATGATGGTAGAATTTTAGCCTAACGTAATTGTTGGGCTTTTTTTATTTTTTGTTACACGAAAAAATACCTATAGGATGATCCTGTAGGTGTTTTTTGTATTCCTTCTCTTTTTATAAATTCTTTTCGTAAACAATACCTATATTAAACCTTTCTATAAGCTTTAAACTGAGCTTCTATCTCAGGATTATTATTAATGAATTGTATAAAATCCTGAAAACATTTTGTTGTTTGAACACTTATGGTATGTTCAATTTTTTCAGTTTCTTCTAATACCTCTGGCTCTGAAACATCAAGTATTCTTAAAAAGCTTTCAATAATATTATGACGATTAAGTAGTGCCTCTCCGAGCTTCTTTCCATCCTCTTCTAGTACTAAAACGCCATATTTTTTATATTTTAAAAGTTTTAATTCAGCTAACTTCTGTACCATATTTGTAGCTGAAGGTGGTTGAACATTAAGTGCATCAGAAAGCTCATGAATCCTCGTAAATCCTATATTTAAAGACAATCTATATATCATTTCAAGGTAATCCTCCATAGAGGCCGTTAGCAAATTATTTTCTTTTTTCATATATTCATTAAAAGTATAGAAATCATTTTTAGCCACATTTTCACCTACTTTAAGCTATAGTCTGTTAACTAAATTGTATGCTTAAACAAATAAAAAAATTACTTTAGTGTAACATCTTTAAAAATCACTTCATATCTTATATTAGAAAAATAAAATTAGTCTGGACTAACAAGGTTAACTATTAATAACTATTTTAGTTATACCAAAAGGACTTAAGTATGAAGGGTGATATATTTTATGGAAAATAATAAAAACTCAATAGATGTTAGTTTCCCTGTTCCAAAACAGTATACAAATACTGGCACGGAAAAGTTAAGCAAGTTAACTCAATTACTAAAGTTTTTAGGTCCTGCTTTTGTTGTTAGCGTAGCATACATTGACCCAGGTAACTTTGCAACTAATATAAGTGGAGGGTCGAAATTTAACTATACCCTCATTTGGGTGATCTTATGGAGTAACTTATTGGCTATATTCTTACAGACTATGTCTGCTAAATTGGGAATAGCAACAGGTCATAATCTCCCTGAAATGTGTGCTAAAGTATTTCCAAGGTCTGTAAACTGGATATTTTGGATTGTTGCTGAAATAGGTGCAATGGTAACAGATTTAGCAGAGTTTCTAGGAGGAACATTGGGATTATATTTATTGTTTCATATACCTATGATGTATGCAGGAATTCTTACGGGGCTTATAACTTTTATAATTTGCTATTTGGAAAGGTATGGTCAAAAAGCTATTGAAATCATAATAGCAGCACTTGTTACCGTAATCTGTGTTGCATATACAATTGAATTATTTCTTGCTAAGCCAGACTGGACTCAAGTAGGCATTCATACACTAATTCCTATGCTTCCAAATAGCGAAGCTATATTAATTGCTGTAGGAATGCTTGGGGCAACAGTTATGCCTCATGTAATATATTATCACTCCCAGTTAGTTCAGCACAGAAATACAGATTCGTCAGATAAAGGAAAATTGAAATATCTAAAAATGGAAAAAATAGATATTACTATTGCTATGAATATTGCTTTTATAGTTAATGCTGCAATGGTCATAGTATCTGCTGCAGTTTTTTATAGAAATGGAATGATTGTAAATACAATGGAGCAGGCTGATAAATCATTACAACCATTATTAGGCTCTTTATCAAGTGGTGCCTTTGGAATAGCACTTCTTGCATCAGGACTATCTTCCTCTGTTGTTGGAACCCTTGCAGGGCAAACAATTATGCTAGGCTTTGTTAATTTGGGTATACCTATAAATGTTAGAAGACTTATAACTATGATACCAGCCTTGGTTATAATTGCACTAGGAATTAATCCAATGCATGCTCTTGTTTTAAGTCAAGTTGCACTTAGTTTTATTCTACCCTTTCCAATATTTCAAATGTTAACTATAGCTAAACGTAAAGACTTAATGGGTATTTTAGTTAATAACCGATTTGTACGGTTCTTTGGTGCTTTAGTAGCTTTAGCTATAATAGTACTAAATGCAGTGCTTGTGTACCTAACATTCTCAGGTAAGGCCTAATATTATATTAAAGACATCTTGTTTTGTTAATACAATACTACCTTTAAGGGTATAACTCAATCTGATGATTTATTATATTTTTTAATTATGTGGCATTCATACAAGTTAGATAATACTGTTTTAATAATAGCGTAAATAGGGACAACAGCAAAAGCTGCCAAAGGTCCTCCTACTGCAACTGCACCTATTACTAAGAAGATATCAGTTAAAGGGTGAATTTTCATTGCGTTAGACATAATTGCAGGAACAACAACTCTACCTTTTAAAGTTTGTACAATGATGAACACAATTATAAGTTTTCCTATCATGACAAATCCCATGCTTATAGCAATAATAGAGGGAATAATCATAGAAATAAAAAAACCTATAAACGGAATAAACGCCAAGATAAAAGTTATTGATGAGAAAAGCAGCGCATTGGGAATACCTATTATTTTATAGGCAACAAATATCATAATGGATAAAGAAAGAGCTACTTTTGCTTGGCCTGTAACATAAGCATCCAATGCCTTATTACTCTCTGAAAGGGTTTTAAATACAAATTTTTTATATTTTTCTGGAATTCTACACATAATTTTATCTTTGATTTTATGTCCATCTTTAAGCAAATAAAATAATATTATAAGCACAAGAAATAACATTGAAAAGGTATGTAATGTATACTTTGCTACAGACATAAGATTATGACCCATATTTTGCGTATAAGTATCAGCTATATTGGCAAAGGTTTTATAAAACTCCTTAGCAGGTATATAGTCATTAACTTTATTCATTAGTTGATTAATAGGATCCTTGTTTTTTACAATACTAGTTAGTTCTTGTATTGTCCCCTCATACTCACTTGCAATATAATTACTAAAAAAAGTTATAACCCCTATGCCAATGGATATTCCTAGTATTAATGTTAATAAAGCTGAGGCACCTGACTTCAAACCATTTTTCATGAAAATTGTATTTAACGGTTTTAAAATATAAAATAAAAACACAGAAAATATAAAAGGGGTTAAAAATGATTTGGAAAGAATTTTTATAAGATTATGAACAAAGACCATCTGACCAAAAAGAAGTATTCCAATAAAAACTAAATTAATAATTAGCAAATTTCTTATTATGTTATTTTTAACCATAACTACATCCACTTCCTTCGCTTTATCCTGTGGAATATAGTTTGAACATGTATCTATTCACTTATTCATTGCTATAAAAAATAACAATACGTTATGTCCCTAACAAAATAAACTATGGCATAACGTCATGGTTTATTTTATTTCCAATAATTAGGAATATTTCTTACCTATATAGTTCAGAATAAGAAGAGTACCAGTAGAAAAGCATATAAGGAGGAAATTATGAAAGTCGGGATTCCCAAAGGCTTATTATATTATAAATACTACCCTTTTATAGAAAGGTTTCTAATTGAATTAGGTGCAGAAGTAATTACTTCTACAGATACCAATACAAATATTTTAAATCAAGGGAGTAAATACGGTGTAAACGAGGCTTGTTTGCCTATAAAAATATTCTATGGACATATAATAGATATAAAAGACAAATGTGATTTATTAATAATACCTAGAATTATGAAGGTCCACGCTGGCGAATTTATATGCCCCAGATTTCGTGGACTTCCAGAAATGATATTATGTAACATACCTAATATGCCAAAGGTAATGACCGAGCCTATATATGCAACTAATGAGAAGGAATTATACGATTGGTGCAAAACACTAGCCAAGATGATTCTGAAAGCCAATAATAATGTACGCGATTCATTTGAGAAAGCCCTAGACGAGCAGCGGAATTTTAAATTTGGTATTAATGATAAAGGTTTTAAAAAAACTATTGCTCTAGTAGGACATCCCTACAATCTTTACGATACTTTTATTAATATGAATATAGTAAAAAAGTTAAACAAACTAGGAGTTGGAATCATAACAGAGGAATATGTGAATGAGAATCAAATTAAGTTGGAAGCTGATACTCTTTTTAAAAGACCCTTTTGGACTTTCGTTTCAAATTCTTATGGATTTATATCTAGTGCCTCAAAAGGCGATGAAATAGATGGAGCAATATACATATCATCTTTCGATTGTGGAATAGACTCTGTTGCGATTGAACTAATCAAAGAAAAAATTGGAAATTTTCCTCTTTTAGTTTTAAAAGTTGATGAACATACTGACGAAGGTGCCCTATGCACAATGATTGATTCTTTCATTGATATGATGGAAAGGAAAAATAATGATAAGGAGGTAATCTAATGGAAAAGAACAAAAGAATACAGATATTTATCGGCGCATTATATAGTATAATCACTATAATGTTAATTTTTATTGGAGATATTTATACGATTTCTTTTCTAGGTGCTGGTATTAGTGCATTTGTGGCATATAATGCTTTTAAAAGTTATAATAAATATGTAAAGATAAAAAAGTGATTCAAAATAATAAAAGAATCTGATACCTCTGGAATAGGCGCATGTAAAAATGTGTTGACATCTATAGGTATTTTTTATTTTTTGAATGTCTTTTAGTAAGAATAATTGTGTATATTAACCACCTTTAACTCATTTACATAAATTAGCAAAAATATTTATTCAAATTCACTTCTAAAATATAAGAAAGTAGGATATAATAATTACGAACTGGTGTTCTTATGCGTGAAAACGAAAATATTAAAAGGGAAGATGATTTATGAGTAAATTAATATTTCATATAGATGCAAACAGTGCTTATTTATCCTGGGAAGCTACTTATAGGCTTCAAATGGTAGAAGAATTAGACCTTAGACTGGTGTCCTCCGTAATAGGTGGCAATGAGCAAAGCAGATTTTTGCTCTAATGATTTTTATCAGTGCTGCTTACTTGATACTTTTAATTATGCTAAAGACAGAAGAATAAATATTGTTATTGATGCAATTAGGTTAAAATATGGTTCGTCATCAATAGTTAGGTCTTGTTTTCTTCACTCAGGCCTCAGTGCTATGTGTGGAGGGATAGGAGAAGAGGATTATCCTTTAATGAGTTCTATATTATAAACAATGGAGGTTGAAAAAAGATGAAGGTTTTAGCTTTACCTGTAGAAATGGTTTCTTACACAGATAATAAAGGTGTTATAAGGCCTGTAAGATTTAGAATGCAAATAGGTGATGAACCTATGCAAGTTATAAAAATAGACAAAGTTATAGTAACTGAAACTCAGAAACTTGCAGGTAACATTATGCTCGTTTATAAGTGTCAAAGCTTAATTGACAATGTTATGAAATTATTTGAGATTAAATATGAAATTGAAACCTGTAAATGGATTCTGTTTAAAATTTAAAGTGTGATAAAGTTGTAACCTTGTATACAAATTGAAGGTATATACTAAAGTTAATGTACTCTGAGATTTTTATCTCAGAGGTTTTTATTTTTTTGTATTATTTTCAAACATTTATCTATAGTATATTAAGTTGATAATGTTATGTTATTAGGAAACAAAAACATACTATAATGTGATATATTATGATAATATGTTATAAGAGATTATAATATATTGTATTAATGTGTAAAATTTATTACATTTCGACTTTCAATAAACTAATTTTAAATTAAATTGTATAATATAGACAAACTATAGTATTAGGATACTAGTTATACATATTCATATATTTTTATAATAAAAGATCTAATATCAAAAATTCTAACATTACTAATTAAGGCTTTTATTAATTCAAAAAAGCAAAATGAAGGGTGATACCATATGAATGAGATTTTTTACAAACAGGTAACAGCGCAACTGGAAATGAGACTTAAAGAAAGTGAAGAGAAAGCAGACAGGGTGGCAGAGTTACTCATCGCTAATAAGGAGCTTGCCTTTCAAAGCGAAGAGAAAGCAAACATGGCGGCAGAGTTACTCATTGCAAATAAAGAGCTTACCTTTCAAAGCGGAGAGAAAGCAGACAGAGCTGCTGAGTTAATTATTGCTAATAAAGAACTTGCCTTTCAAAGTGAAGAGAAAGCAGGTAGAGCAGCAGAGTTACTCATTGCTAATAAGGAGCTTGCTTTTCAAAGTGGAGAGAAAGCAGACAGAGCTGCAGAATTACTCATCGCTAATAAAGAACTTGCCTTTCAAAGCGGAGAGAAAGCAGACAGAGCTGCTGAATTACTCATCGCTAATAAAGAGCTTGCTTTTCAAAGCGGAGAGAAAGCAGACAGAGCTGCAGAATTACTCATCGCTAATAAAGAGCTTGCCTTTCAAAGCGGAGAGAAAGCAGACAGAGCTGCTGAGTTAATCATCGCTAATAAAGAGCTTGCCTTTCAAAGTGGAGAGAAAGCAGACAGAGCCGCTGAGCTTGTCATTGCTAATAAAGAGCTTGCTTTTCAAAGCGGAGAGAAAGCAGACAGAGCTGCGGAGTTAGTCATTGCTAATAAAGAGCTTGCTTTTCAAAGCGAAGAGAAAGCAGACAGAGCTGCTGAGTTAGTCCTTGCTAATAAAGAGCTTGCCTTTCAAAGTGAAGAGAAAGCAGACAGAGCTGCAGAATTAATCATTGCTATTAAAGAACTTGCCTTTCAAAGTGGAGAGAAAGCAGACATGGCAGCGGAGTTACTTCTTGCTAATAAAGAGCTTGCCTTTCAGAGCGGAGAGAAAGCAGACAGGGCAGCTGAGCTACTCATTGCTATTAAAGAACTTGCCTTTCAAAGCAGAGAGAAAGCAGACATGGCAGCAGAATTAATTATTGCTAATAAGGAGCTCTCCTTTCAAAATGAAGAGAGAGGTAAACGGGCAGCTGAGTTAATTATTGCTAATAAAGAGCTTGCCTTTCAAAATGAAGAGAAAGGTAAACGGGCAGCTGAGTTAATTATCGCTAATAAAGAGCTTACCTTCCAAAACGAAGAGAAAGGTAAACGGGCAGCCGAATTAATTATTGCTAATGAAGAGTTAATCATCGCTAATAAAGCACAGGGAGAATTTCTTGTTAACATTTCTCATGAACTTAAAACACCATTAAACGTTATTTTTTCAACGGCTCAGTTGTTTGATATGTATTGCAAGAACAATTCACTAAATGAGAAGAAAGATTCAATCATTAAATATATAGACTCAATTAAGCAAAATTCATATAGATTATCTAAACTCATTAATAACATAGTTGATTTATCAAAAATTGAAGCGGGATTCTTTAAATTAAACTTATCAAATAACAATATAATTACAGTAGTCGAAGAAATAGTGATGTCTGTAACTAGTTTAATTGAAAGTAAAGGGTTAAATATTATTTTTGATACAGATATAGAAGAAAAGATTATTGCTTGTGATACAGAAAAAATAGAAAGAATAGTTTTAAATCTCATATCAAATGCAATAAAATTTTCAAACATAGGTGATGAAATATTTGTAGATATTAAAAATAAGGATGGTTTTGTTGAAATATCAGTCAAAGATAATGGTATTGGCATTGAAGAAAAATACATAGATATGATATTTGATAGATTTAAGCAGGTGGATAAATCACTATCAAGAAATACAGAAGGAACAGGTGTTGGTTTAAGTTTAGTTAAATCCATTGTTGAATTACATGGTGGTAGTATATATGCTGAAAGTGAATTTGGGAAAGGAAGTAAATTTACCGTTATGCTACCTTCTGGAAAGGTATTTGATGAAAACATTATATATAATAACAACGTGAGAAGTGAAAATCAAAATATAAAAATAGAACTTTCAGATATTTATTTATAATTATTTTATAAAAATAAATAGGTAAAAATGTAACTTCTTGATTTATTTCATAAATAAGGATATAGTAATGTATAAATAGTTTTAACCTATACATATCTAGTAGAAGTAACAATTAATTACAAATAGTATCATTACTTCTATTAGATACATTATCATATTAATATATCAGAGGTGTTTATAATGAAAAAAGGATATTGGTTTATTATCCTAGCTGCTTTTCTTTTCAGTACTATGGAAATAACCTTAAAAATAGTCTCCAATCAATTTAATCCTATACAGATAAGCTTTTTAAGATTTTTCGTAGGTTCTATCTTATTACTTCCCCTAGCTCTAAAAAGTTTACGACGTAGAAACCTTTCTTTAAATAAAGATGATTTCGCCTTCTTCCTCCTCACAGGTTTTATTTGTGTTGTAGTGAGTATGACCTTTTATCAACTTGCGATTTTATATTGCAAGGCATCTTTAGTTGCTATTCTTTTTAGTTGCAATCCCATATTTGTGGTTACTTTTGCATTTTTTATAATTGGTGAAAAATTATATAAACACACTATTATTTCAATGGTTCTAAGCATAATTGGAATGATATGCATATTGAATCCTTTTAATATTACTCTTAGTTTGCAGGGAATAATATTTATTATGATATCCTCAATAACCTTTGCTTTATATGGTGTAATAAGCAGTACGAAAAGCAAAAAGCTAGGAGGAGTGGTCTTAACCTGCTTTACCTTTTTAATGGGTAGCTTTGAAATGCTAGTACTTATTCTTATTACAAAATTAAATTTTATATCAAATTTTCTTTCTGCTAATGGTTTAAAAGAATTCTCTAACATTCCAATTTTTCATGGCATAACACTTCAAAATATACCTATCCTAGCCTATATAAGCATTTTTGTCACTGGCCTAGGTTACACATTTTATATTTTAGCAATGGAAGAGACTTCTGCGTCCACTGCTTCAATTGTATTTTTTATTAAACCTGCCTTGGCCCCAATTTTAGCTTTAATAGTTCTAAAGGAATCCATTGCAATAAACACAATAATAGGAATTATTTTTATTATTATAGGCTCCATTATCAATTTTAGAGAGACTAGCAAGATGTCTAGGACCACTATTAATAAAATAGAAGATAATGAAGAATTTGTATAAATCTATAGTTGTTTTTTATTTAATTCTCCATATTTCCTCCACAATTAAGATTTATAATTGAAGTATATTAAGGAAATAAATAAAACTTGTAACTAAGTTATACAAGGGGGTAAATTGTATGTTTTGTAATAGATTTATAGGTTATGGCTATGGCGGAGGGGGTATGTTTCTAATGATGGGATTTGGATTTTTAATATTCTTAGCATTAATTTTCTTGGCTTTCAAACTAATGAAAGGTAATTCACCTTTATCATCATCAAATAACTCGACATTTTCAAATAATTCAGCATTAAATATACTAAATGAACGATTTGCTAAAGGCGAAATTAACGAGGAAGAATATACTAAAAGAAAACAAATATTAAATCAAAAAAACTAGGGTAGACACCCTAGTTTTTCTAATACTATATTGATTAAATTTATTTATAGGGTAAACTATAAATAATACATTAAAGTACTGGAGTGAAATAAATGAATGAAAAAATTAGAATTTTAATAGTTGATGATGAACAGAAAATATTAAATGTAATTGAAGCTTACTTACTAAAGGAAGGCTTCGAGGTCTTAACTGCCACGGATGGTGAAGAAGCATTTCGCCTATTTAAGAGCGAACTAATTCATTTAATCATATTAGATTTAATGCTTCCTAAAATGTCTGGTGAAGAAGTTTGTAGCAGAATTAGATCTACTTCCTCAGTGCCAATTATTATGCTTACAGCGAAAATGCAGGAAGACAATAAAATAGAAGGGCTTACTATTGGAGCAGATGATTACGTAACTAAACCCTTTAGCAATCGAGAACTAGTTAGTAGAGTTAAAGCTATTATTAGAAGAACGTATAAAGGTACGCATCCACTAGCCGAGCTACTAATTATTAATAATGGTGATTTAGAGATAAATATTGAAAAAATGATTATAAAAAAACAAGGAAAACCCATTGCTTTAACTTCAAATGAATTTAAAATCTTAATTGCACTTTTAACTAATCCTGGTCAGGTATTTTCAAGAGAGCAATTAGTAAATAAAGCTTTTGGAATTGATTATGATGGTTTTGATAGAACTATTGATACCCATATTAAAAATATCAGACAGAAAGTAGAAGATGATCCTAAAAAACCCACATATATAATTTCAGTATATGGAATGGGTTATAAATTTAGTGGCTAATTGTTAACGTACTAAACACTAGAGAAGATATGAGGTGCAAATAAATGAAAATATCCTTAATGAAGAAATTGTCTATAGGTTTCCTTCTTACTACCATTGTTTCTATACTCATTGCAGGCTTAGTTTCAAATTATATGATTACCAAAAAATTTAACACTTATTTAATTGACGAGCATAAAAATAAGTTGGATAAAATTGCAACTGTAATAGATGGGTTATACAATGATCAAACAGGATTTTCAACTATTAATAAATTGGAAATATTAAGGTATGCCACTGCAGAGCAGTTATATATTGAAGTTAAAGATAAAGCGGGAGTTGTTGTTTTTACCTCTGGTAGTTCAAATATACAAAATAAAACAATGATGGGTTCAATGATGAACTCAATGATGGACAACTTTTCTCAAATCAAGCCTGGACAATACGCTGAAGATAGCTATCCACTCAGCAAAACCAATAAAAATCAAGGCACTATAATCTTTGGATATTACGGGACATCTTTTTTAAGCGCTGAAGCACTAGCTTTCAAAATGACCTTAAACCAATCTTTTTTTCTTTCTGTTTTTATAGCTCTAATTTTCGGATTAATAATTGGCATCCTTTTATCAAAACAAATATCGTCACCACTTACAAGAATAACTGATACTGCCAATAAAATTCGAAGCGGCGACTTAGAAGCTAGATCACATGTAACTTCTAAAACAAAAGAAATCGATGATTTAAATACTTCGATAAATTATCTTGCTGAAACCCTGCAATCACAAGAGCTTCTTCGCAAACGTCTAACTTCTGATATGGCTCACGAGCTTCGGACACCTCTCACCAATTTAAAATCACATATAGAAGCATTGTTAGATAAGGTTTGGCAGCCTACAGAAAAGATGCTTACAAGTTTTTATGAAGAGATAGAAAGATTAATAAAATTAGTTGAAGGCCTTAGCGATATAGCAAAATTAGAACAAACAACTTTAAATTTAAATAAATCAAAATTTAACCTATCCGTAGAGCTAGAAAATATAATAACCTCATTTAAACCCTTGTATAAAAATTCAAGTTTAAAAATTTATTCAAATTTGATTCCAAACGTAGAAGTATTTATGGACAAAGACAAATTAAAGCAAGTAATGTATAATTTGCTTTCAAATTCACTGAAATATTCCAAAATAAATGGAGAGGTTTTATTAACACTAAAATCTATTAATAATAGCATTATTATAGAAGTAAAAGATAACGGAATTGGAATTTCTAAAAAAGATTCACCCTTTATATTTGAAAGGTTTTACAGAAGTGATGAGTCCCGAGATAAGAACACTGGCGGCGTTGGCATAGGTTTAACTATAGTAAAAGCAATTGTTGAAGCTCATAGTGGTACCATTAACGTGAACAGTACACTAGGCGATGGAAGTACTTTTGTCCTTATATTTCCTAAAAAAGCATTAAATCCAGATAAATAAATTATCTGGGTTTAATGCTTTTTTTATATAAGATATATTTGAATAATATTAATTGGATGTAATTTTTATATATATTTATAAAAATTTATATATTTATTTTAAAAGTGTTGATATCTTTATAAAATCTACACATCTTTTTCCTATAATTAAATTATGATAATATTCTTGAAACTAAAAACATAATCTTATTACTTATAAAACTTTAAAATAACGATTCATTGAATACAACATTAAATATTATATTAAAAACTTTTAGGAGGTAATAAGGTGAGTATTAAAAAAGAAAAAATAGAAGTCTTCGGCATGACGTGTACATCATGTGAATCAAGGGTAGAAAGAGCCGTTAAGAAATTAGCTGGCGTAAAAAATGCTTCAGCAAGTTTTAGTAGCCAATCTCTAACTATAGAATATGATACGGATCTGTGTGATTCGGGAAAAATTAAAGCTGCTATAAACGCAACCGGTTATAGCACAGAAACCTCAAGTAGCTATAAAATAGTAGGTTTATTTATAATAGTAGCAGCTATTATATTAATTGGAAATACATCAGGTGGAATTGACATGAACTCTAAACTCAGCGGCGCTACGTATTTTGTTCTATTCATTGTTGGTGTCCTTACCTCAATACATTGCGTAGGTATGTGTGGAGGAATAATGCTATCACAAAGCATAAATAAAGATAGCAAAAGCAAATTCGATTCTATAAAACCTGCCCTTTTATACAATGCAGGTAGGGTTTTAGCATATACAATAATTGGTGGAATAGTTGGAGCTTTAGGTTCTGTTCTTTCACTCTCCCCATCAGTAAAGGCTGGGCTTCAAATATTTGCTGGTGTGTTTATGATAATAATGGGACTTAATATGAGTGGCTATAGCCTCTTTAGAAAACTTAATATAAAACTACCATGGTCTGCTTGCTCAGTTAAGAAAAAGCCAAAAACTCCATTTTTAGTTGGTGTTTTAAACGGACTTATGCCCTGTGGGCCGCTTCAAACAATGCAATTATATGCCTTAGGGACTGGCAGTGCTTTTAATGGTGCATTAGCCATGCTACTATTTTCTCTCGGCACAGTACCTTTAATGCTTACTTTTGGTGCTTTATCGGGTCTCATTAGTAAAGGATATACAAAAACTCTTTTAAAATTCAGTGGAATCCTTGTTGTAGTTTTAGGAATTATAATGGGGACTAGAGGCCTAGCACTAGCAGGTATAAACTTGCCAACTACATCTACATTAGCTGCTAGTTTGACTGGTAATAAAACATCATCAAAAGCTTCACCAGCTGCTAAAGCAACTATAGTAAATGGAGTTCAAATAATTAGAATGACAGCAGATGGTTCAGGTTATACTCCAAATGGCTTGTATGTCCAAAAGAATATGCCTGTAAAATGGATAATCGATGGCAAAGCATTAAACTCCTGTAATGGAGAAATTGTTGTACCTTCCTTAAATATTCAAAAAACCTTACAACCTGGTGAAAATGTAATTGAATTTACACCAAAAGATAAAGATATTAGCTTCAGTTGTGGAATGGGTATGATTCGCGGAGTAATTAAAGTTGTTGATAATATAAAGACTGTTGATACCTCAAAACCTGATTCTTCTGTGCCAGCTCCATCCAGTGGAATGTCTTGTTGCACAGGTGGCGCAGCAGGTGGTACAGCAGCTACTGCGGTGCCACAAAAGGCAAGCATTTATGGAACGAATTTGAGCAGTGTTAAAACTAGTAGATTAGTTCATAAGGCTGTGATCTCCGGAAACAACCAGGCTCTTTCAATTAAAGGTACCGGCTATGAATTTGATCCACTAATAGTAGTTGCCGCGAAAAATGTTAATACGTTTTTGAGCTTTGATTTAAATCAATTTGACAATCCAGCTGGTACTTTTGAAATTTCTAATTCGACCACTGGCAAAAATATAACTTCTTTTATAGGTTATAAAGGAATTGCTAAAGTAAATACCACATTTAGTGCAAGCGGTATTTACCCAATTATAAAAGATGGTAATATTGTAGGTGCTGTAGTTATTGTAGATGATTTAAAAAATGTAGATTTAGAAAAGATTAGAAAAGAATATATCGGAAGTTAAATACTAATTTAATATTATTGCAAATTCAATCATATATTTCAAATAATCTTTGCCAAAAAGGTAGGACATTTTGTCCTACCTTTTTTATTTCACCTTATCTGGAGCTATGTTAAGTATTGTAAACAACTCTGAAAATAGCTTTTTTGCTGCTGGTACTGCTGTCTGGGCAGCATAATATTTGCTAGAGTTTGGCTCATCTATAGTAACTATTAAACTCACCTTTGGATTATTTGCAGGGGCCATACCTACAAATGAGGATATATATTTACCGGAAGCGTAACCTCCAATGGTAGTGTTAACCTCATTAGCAGTTCCAGTCTTCCCAGCTATATGATAACCTTCCATATAGGTTCCAGTTGCAGTTCCTTCTTTAACTACCGTTTCCAAATACGTTCTTAATTTGGCAGCTTTTTCTTTGCTCATTATATTCCTCTTATTAAAAGCATCAAACTGTTTGTCCACAACTTTTTTACCATCTACATTATGAGAAATCTCCTCCATAACATGTGGTTTTATCCACGTTCCCCCATTAGCTACAGCATTGAAAGCCGCAATATACTGCACTTGAGTAACTGCAACACCTTGCCCATAGGACATAGTAGCAAGATCAAGAGGTGTAATACTTTTCAAATCCTTTATTAACCCAGTACCTTCACCAGGCAAGTCAATACCCGTCTTCTGTCCAAAGCCAGATTTTTGAGTGAATTTATAAAGATTGTCCTTCCCAATCATCTGTCCCAGCCTAACGAACCCAACATTATCGGAATTTTTAATTATATCGGAAAAAGTCTCAACTCCATAATCCTCTTTTTTATCGCTATACAATGTTCTATTTCCAACCTTAATGCTACCATTACTTATAAATAGATCTTTATCTGTTACAGCATTATTCTGGAGTGCAGCCGCTGCTATTATAACTTTGAAAATTGATCCTGGCTCAAATACATTACTGATAGCTGTATTCTTCCATGCCTCCTGTGATTCTTCATTTGTTTTACCTTCCGCATAAGGAATGTTCAAATTATAGTCTGGTACATTCGCCATTGCCAAAACTTCGCCATTATTTGGATTCATAATTGTTATGCTTACAGATTTAGCACCATTTTCGTTTAATGTTTCTTTAGCTACTCTCTCAGCTAAATCCTGAATTCGACTATCAATAGTTAATGTTAAATTCTTTCCGTCTATAGGGTCAATCGTCACTGCCTCCGTATAAGGCAATTCATTACTATCCCTATCCATTTCAACAACCTTCACCCCAGGAACACCAGCTAACTCACTGTTGTAACTAAATTCTACTCCACTTACTCCAATACCATTTAAATTGGTATGTCCAATAACATGGGATAAAAAGCTATCATTTGGATATATTCTCTCCACGTCTTTTGAAATTATTATTCCCTTATATTTTAAAGCCATGATAGCATCTATCGCTGGCTTCTCTACTTTCCTTTTCACTGATATGAATTGTAGTGGATCACCTTTGGCATCTTTAGTATCTAATATTTTTTTAACTTCACCATTTCCAATCTTCAATATCTTTGACAATTTGTCTTCGGCATCTTCTTTAGATATTTTTTTATCTACTAAATATTTTCTTAATACATTTAAATCAGCATCTACCCTATAAATATTCATGCTTAATGCCATCTGTATACCATTTCTGTCCAAAATTGCACCCCTTATAGGAGGTATTTCTATGTTTTTTGTTCCCTGAACTAATTCCAATGACTTATACTTAGACCCATTTAAAGCCATTATATAAAATAATCTACTAACAAGGGCACAAAATACTAAAGAAAATAATATACCAACAATAAAAAATCTTTTTCTTCGAATCTTTTTTCTTTTCAAACTACTCTTTCTTTCCAAACTACTCACCAGCCTGTCCTATATTTTAAATTTTTTAAATTAAAACTATAAACTACTAACCAATTATTTCTCTTTATTGATTTTTATGTACCTTCATCAAAACTATGGTATATTACAAATAATCAAAAAGTCATGTCAAAAAGAGAAGCACTAGCTACTCTTTTTGACATGACTTTTTAAATAACAATGCTAGAAATTATTATAACATAATCTAAAATAATTTAGCGTTTTTTATGATTTAAAAGTAAATCTTTTTTACGGCTATATTCATCCTCATCTATTTCTCCTCGAGCGAATCTTTCATTTAACATATCTAATGAATTATCACTATTTCCTATATTTTGAATATTTCTATTTTGTACTAGTTTATATATTATAACTGCAACAATTATGATTATAATCAAAGGCATAATTATTCCAAACCCTCCTCCCATCATATTGCTTCCATATCTATATCCATATCCCATCATATCAAATCATCCTTTCATTATTTTATTATTTTACTATTTTACTATTTTATTTTATGTCATTTATCCATTGCTTTATCTTAACTATTAATATTACCTTCCCATCATATTTTGATGAATTTGAGTCATATCTTCTCTGCTTACAGATTGCATCCTAGCTGCCATAGATCCATATCCATTCTTTTGCATTATATTGATCATCTTTTGATAATCCTCATCACTTATATTAGTCATAAACTTATTCATAGCACCAAAATCTCCATTTTTCATAGCATTTGCTTCATCATTAAATCCATTATCTTGCATTACTTTTATCATGTTATTAAAATTAGAATTTGATTGGGTTCCAGCATTTTGCGTACCCATCATTGTCTGGTTATTATTATTATATGATAATTGAGTTCCACTACTTTGTGTACCCATCATTGTCCTACTAATATTATTGAGACTTACACTATTTCCAGATGTTGCATATGCAACTGAAATGCCACCTATTGTTAGTATGCCTGCTATTATTAAAATCATAACTTTATTTTTCATAAAATATCACTCCTTATTTAATTTTTTATTTATTTGTTTTTCTCTATATGTTTATTATACTAATCAATTGTGGAGCAATTATGAAGTTACTATGATTAATCTATATATTTTCTAATAAAATATTTTAAATCCCTTATATTTAATAAAAGGTCCAAATACTATATTTTATATAGCATTTGGACCTTTTACATGTAACGACCTCACTATTTAAACTAAGCTTTTTCTATTTTTACAACATCATATCCTGCATCATCAATAGCTGCCTTAATAACATCATCAGTAATTTCTTCACTTATTTCAGCGGTGGCAAGTTTTTTTTCAAGACTTACATCCACGTCTTTTGCTCCAATTTCCTTTAATGCCTCAACAACATGATTAACGCAATGTCCACAACTCATACCTTCAATTAATATTTTCTTTTTCATTTTTTATTTCTCCTTTCGACTTTTATTTAAATCTATCTTAATGGCTTAAAGCCTTTTAAGCGTAATGCATTTGTTAATACTGAAACTGAACTAAAACTCATGGCAAGGGCTGCAATAATAGGGTTCAAAAGTGGACCCCCAAAGAAATGTAACACTCCCATTGCAATAGGT
>Ga0209123_1000686_pt1 | contig 40264 bp, 30 predicted proteins | sample BarGraIncu00431A_FD_184500 | JGI IMG/M metagenome (GOLD analysis project Ga0209123, IMG submission 184500) | Arctic peat soil microbial communities from Barrow, Alaska, USA - Barrow Graham LP Incubations 004-31A (SPAdes) (version 2) | ecosystem: Environmental > Terrestrial > Soil > Wetlands >...
GTCCGGAAACATCAGGAATTGGGAACCTGTAGAGACGGTTTACCTTAACCCAGAACCGAAGGTGGAAGTCAGACTTCTTGAGGCCGCATAATTTCAACTGAGGCGACAACTACCTTGACACCCGCCGTTCCCGACCGCGCGGCGACCATCATCGCGGCCCAGGCCATCCACCTCTCCGACACATTCTTCGGAAACCACGACCTCAGTTATGTGCGTCGCCAATAGTAGTAGGTTGGGGTGACGAAGGAACCCCAACGGCTCACAGCCGAACAGTTCCTATGTTGATGGTTGGTTTGAATGTTGGGGTTCGCTGCGCTCACCCCAACCTACGCCATGTTTGAGGAGGCCTGAAAAAGGGGGGGCTCATGCGCTACCGACGTGCGGATGTTACCAGCGGAACTTACTTCTTCACGGTCAACCTGGCGGAGCGGCAACGATCCTTGCTGGTGGACCATGTGGAGCTGCTGCGAGCGGCCATCCGCAAGGTAAAGGCAACGCATCCTTTCCGCATCGACGCCATGGTGATCCTGCCGGACCATCTGCACGCTCTGTGGACGCTGCCGGAAGGCGATTGCGATTACCCGATGCGCTGGATGCTGATCAAAGCGGGATTTTCGCGGCAATTACCTAAAGGTGAAGGATCAGCGAGAGCAGACTGGCGAAAGGTGAACGGGGCATCTGGCAAAGACGCTATTGGGAACGCCTTATTCGAGACGAGGCCGATTTCGCGCACCATGCGGATTACATCCACTATAACCCGGTGAAGCATGGTCATGTGAAACGGGTGGCTGACTGGCCGTATTCGACGTTCCACCGCGACGTGGCATGCGGCAAATACCCACAAGACTGGGCCGGTGCACCTGAGTCCGAAATGTTGGCGGGCGAATGGGTGTGAACTGGCTGGGATGGCTCGAATGGCTGTTGGGGTTCGCTGCGCTCACCCCAACCTACGATTTGTGCAGACAATTTCAGGGAAACCGTAGGTTGGGGTGACGCAGGAACCCCAACGTTTTTTTTGCCGATTTGTGCAGTCAATTTCAAGAAACCGTAGGTTGGGGTGACGCAGGAACCCCAACGATCGCTACCGATAGTTTTCCGGTTGAGGAGGCGCGGCGTTGGAAAATGTTGGGGTTCGCTACGCTCACCCCAACCTACACAAAATGACCTTTTTCGCTCTGGCGCGCAACCGGCCGTCAGCAGGCAGCCGGGTGACGTATTGTCGCTCCGGCGAATTCCGCAACTAACAAAAAAGGAGATCCACCATGAACGAAACACTCAATGGCACATGGTCCTACCTCAGCTTCCGCCACGATCCAATCGTGGTGCAGGACGACAATGTCGTGGGAAATCCCGACCTGGCAAAACCCTGGTCGTCTCTCGGGGTCCTGGAGGTAACAACCAACGACACGCGACAGGTGACCGGGACGCTGACCTTCATGAAGGAAGTCGTGCTGCAGATCTCGGGGCAGATAACTCCCGCTACGGATAAATTTCCCGCGTTCGTCGAGTTGACCGGAGTGGGGCCGGCGCCTACCTCCGTGAACAAGCTCAAGGGCTTTTTCATACCGGGAAGCGATCACATCGTCGGCACCATCATGTGCGTGTCGAACGACCTGGGGAAGCAGCCTAACGGCACCGCGGGGCCTTTCGTGCTTTTCCCGATCAAGGAGTAAACCGGCCAGGTGACCTGCCCGGCCCAGGGAAATTGCCACCCGCCTTGGGCCGGGCTGCCAGCGCAGTTTTTCGAGAAAGCGGAGGGAATTGCCATGACAAATACTCTCACCATTGCCAGTCACGGAAAATCGATGACGGCAGATTGGTACGCTCCGACGACGGCTAGCGGCCTGGTCGTTATCGCCTACGGCAGTGATGGACTGACGGATAACCTGAGCGGCCCTTGGGCCACCATGATTCGAGGTTACGCCGAAGCGCTGGCAGAAAAAGGTTTCACTGTTCTGATCCCGGATTATCTTGCGATCACCGGTACCCAGCCGGGACCGGGAGTCTTTGCGGTAATCCCGAACCGTCGCGCCGACTGGGAAGGAGCGATTTCGGACGCCATCGACTACGCAATAACGCTCCCGACGGTCGACCCCAAGCGTGTCGGTCTCTTGGGATTCTCTCTGGGCGGGCACTTGAGTTTGCGGCTGCGGGCCAAAGCGAAGGTCCTGGTGGAGTACTTCGCACCGACTCTCGACGGAATCGGGTCGGGTGGCAACCTGACGCATGCGCAGATCCATCATGGTGAAGCGGATCGCGTACCCGGGACCGGCTTTCCCAACGCCGGGGCCATAGCCGAAATTCTCAAGCGCGAGGGTACCTCAACGGAAGTTTTCCCCTATCCCGGTGCCGGGCACGGCTTCATAGGAGAAGATGCGGCCAATAAAAGCGCACGCGATCTCTCCAAGGAGCGGACCCTCGCTTTCTTCCAAGCACATCTCTCGTAGGTTGGGGTGAGGCACGAACCCCAACATTGACGGGGTGAGGCACAAACCCCAACATTGACGGGGTGAGGCACAAACCCCAACATTGACGGGGTGAGGCACAACGGGGTATGGCACCTCATCCCAACATTGACGCTGAAACGGATTGGTCGCAGACGCTGACTCCGGCTTGATAACTTTTGAGTAAGGAGAAACACGATGAAGCAAATTGTCGCTCCTATCAACCCCAATAGCAGCAAGCCGGAAATCGGCAACCTTCAGGACTGCCTGGTGCTGCTGTTAGGAAAGGGCATCATTTCTGTTGACCCGCAGGACCTGCAGACTTTTACCGTCGGCCTGCGGCGAGAACAGTTTGTGCAGCGCTACAGCGACAACACACAGAAGCTGATCTCCATTTTTCAGGAGCAGCACCACCTTGCCAAAGGGGGACTAGTCGATGATCAAACGGCCGGAGAGTTGAACAAAGCTCTGCAAGCGCTGGGCGCTTTCGATGCTCCGAACCCCTCCGTTGAGCGCCAGCGCGTCGTCAGCGGCCGTGTCGAAGCGATCAGCACCCCTTCAACGGGACGGTACGCGCCTTTCATGCGGATGACCCGGCCGGGGTCAACCTTATCCGGCTGGGTGAGGGCAGCACGGACGCCGCGGGGGCCTACACCATTCACTATGAGCAGCTGCCCGCGGGCAATATCATTAACCTGCTGATAAGTGCTTTGGGCGAAGCCGGCCAAACGGTGCAGAGTTCCGACATCGTGCACGATGCCGGGCCGCTCCAGGTGATCGACCTCGTCGTCCCTTTCGCCCAGCCTGCACCTGAAAAGAGGCAAGTGGAAGGACGCATCGTCTTCGATTACGGCGCCCCCGCGGAAGGACTGACACTGCGGCTGTACTGCCTGGGCTTTGGCGGCGCGGAGGGCGCTAAACGCCTTGCTGAAACCACGACCGGCGAGCACGGCGTCTACAACCTGCCGTATACCGCCGATAACCAGTCGGCCAATCTCGAAGTGCGCTCGGCAGACGCCGCGGGAAACGAAGTGGCCTTGTCCGGGATCATCAAGAACGCCGGCGAGCGGGAAGTGATGAATCTCGTTGCTCCGGGGGAGACACGGCCGCTGGCTGCGGAGTTTGAGCGCCTGACCAGTGACCTGCAGCCGCATGTCGGCGAGATGAGCCGGCTGGGAGCCGCCCGCGAAAACTCGGAACAGCCGGATCTGACTCTGCTGCATGAGGCGACGGGCTGGGATGCACGCCTGATTGCCACCGCCGCCATGGCGACCAGCCTGAGCGCTGCCGAAGAAACGGGGCTGCCGCACGACGCGCTCTACGGCTTGTTGCGCCTGGGCCTGCCCAGCGACAAGCTCCATTTGGCGCAGGTGAGCACCGGGGCATTCGACCAGGCATTGGACAAAGCGCGCGCCTCCGGAATCGTCAGTATCAGCGACGAGCAGGCGGCCCAGACCAAGCTGAATTTCGATACCTTCAGGGTCAGCACGCGGCTGGCGGTGCAGGCGCCCGGCTCGCACGCCACGTATGGCGATTTGCTGCAAAAGCTCAACCTGGGGGAAGCTGCGCAGCAGAGCTTTGCCAAGCTCTACCTGGACCATCGAGGCGACGCCGATTCGCTCTGGGCGAAGGCCGCCCAAGCTGGCCTGGGCGACGTCGTCCCCGCCCTGCAAAAACAGGGAAAACTCGCCTTTCTAACGACTAATGATCCGGAGCTGACTGCAAAACTGCAAAGCGATATCGGCGCCGGCGGCCCGGAACAGCTGGTGAAGATGGGGTTGTACAAAAAGGAAAAATGGCTCGACCTGATCGGAACGGTCCCCCATGCCTTCGGCGACGCGGCGGATCCCGCAGGAGCCTATGCCGACGACATGGCGCGCAAGGTGCGCATCAGCTTCGCGACGGAAGTGGCCTGGGACATGATCGAGACGGGAGAATTCACCCTGGAGGGTGGCAACGCGAACCTCAGCGCCCTACTCAAAAACGCCATCGGCAAGGGCTTCAAGCTGGGAGGGGTGCCGATCGACGCTTTCCTCAACGCGAACCCGGAGGTGTTTGACGGCATTTCGGAAACCGACCGCGCGACTGCCAAGGAGATGCTCAAGACCCTGCAGCGCGTGTACCAGATCACCCCGGGCAACGACGCGCTGAAGACGCTCCTAAACGAAGGGTTGCTTTCGGCTCAGGACGTTCTGGCGTACCCCCTCGACGTGTTCCTGGAGCGTTTCGTCTCCGACTCCCTGACCGAGGAGCAGGCCCGGCTCGTGTACCGCAAAGCCGAGCAGGTAAGCAATATTACCTACAGCCTGATGAGCCTCGCCAAGGAGCTGAACAACGCGCCGCCGGTTCCGGCAATGTCGGCGCCTGACGCCGGGCGCCAAGCCGCCAAGGAGAAGCTCGCAGGATTCTTCCCCACCATGGAAACCCTCTTCGGCTCGCTCGACTTTTGCGAGTGTCAGGATTGCCGCTCGGTGTTGAGCCCGGCGGCCTATCTGGTAGACCTGCTGCAGTTCCTCGATCGCGATCCGAAGCTCTGGGAGAATACCCTGAAGGATTGGGAGCAAAAGCACGGGGCCGCACCCTATCCCTTCAGGAACAATGAGGATTTCCAAGCCTTCCTGGCAAAATGGCACAGCCGGCACCCCGGCGAGCCGGATCCGGACACCAAGGGCACCCCCTATGAGATTCTGATCGGGAGAAGGCCCGATCTGCCGCACGTCGCGCTCACCTGCGAGAACACCAACACGGCGCTGCCGCAGATCGATCTGGTCAACGAAATCCTCGAATACTACGTGGCCAACAACGCGCTTAAGGCCGATGCCGCGCACGACACGGGCGAGGCGACGACGGCGGAGTTGCTGGCCGAGCCGCAGTACGTTATCTCCGAGGCCTACACCGCCTTGCAGCAGGCGCGCTACCCGCTGGAGCTACCTTTCGACCTGTGGATCGAGACCGCGCGGCAGTTCGCCGCCTACTTCGAGGTTCCGCTCTGGCGCTTGCTGGAAAGCTTCCGCAGGCGCGACGAGCTGTTCGCCCCCGCCGAGGGGTGCGACCGCGCCGCCATCTTCTTCGAAACGCTGGGGTTATCTCCCGCCGAGGTCGCCATTTTCACCAATCCCGACCCGCTGCCCAACTGGTTCGAGCTGTACGGATTCGCTGCGCAAGCCGAAGCCCTGACCGAAGCGGTAGATGCCGATACCCGCCAGCGGATTGATTTGAACTCGGCCAAGGCACTGTCACGGCGCCTGGGCGTGACCTATCGGGAAATGGTGGAAATCGTCCGGTCCGGCTTCGTCAATCCGGGTCTGGCGGACCTGGCCCTGCTCTACAAAATGGGCGTGAAGATTGAAGACGCGCATCTTTACCGGGATGGCAGGCAGCTTTACGACGAGAACAAGGATCTGGCCGGAAAGAAGCGCGGCGACTTGTCTCCCGCCGACCAGAAACGATTTGATGACCTTGCCAAGCAGGTCCCCGACACGCAGCTGACCGGCTGGGAGCTGGTCGGCGAGGTGGCGGCTTTCGAACAACGGCTGAACGAAAAGGCTGCCGCGTTTAATAGGCCGGCAGGCGAGCTGCAAGCCCATATCCAGAGCATAGCCTTCGAAAAGATCCTGGTGCTGGCCGATAACGATGCCGGATGCAATTTCGACAAGACCGCGCTGCGCTACGCCGATGGCGGGAAAGCCGATCCCATCGCTCTTTTGAAGATCAATCTTTTTGTGCGGCTGTGGCGCAAGCTTGGCTGGAGCATGGAGGAGACGGATCACGCTCTGAGCACCTTCATCGCGCAATCGGCGCCGTTCGACGACAACCCGGCGCATCTCGCCAAACAGCCCTTAAAGGCCGCGCTTATTTACCTGGCGCACCTGAAGGTCCTGGACCAGAAGGTAAAGCTCGGCAAACAAAGCCGCCTCAGGCTCCTCAGCCTCTGGTCGGACCTGGCCACCACCGGCGCCAATCCGCTCTACGCCCAGCTCTTCCTGAGCTACGGCATACGGAGAAGTGCCGCGGTTGACATCGTGGTCGACGGAGAGCCCCGCAGCTTATCCGTCTTCGACGACCCTCTGGGGCGTTACCTGCTGCCGGCGCAACTGGCGAAGATCTCGGAGCAGGTCAGATACGAGGCCCGCCTTCCGGAGGTAAAGGACTCCGACCAGATAAACGCGGCTCCCTTTGCGGGAGAGCCGCGCCTGACACTGCGCTACGACCCCTTGGCGGAAGTCCAATATCTTTCCTGCCTCGGGGTGCTCTCGGATCCCGAAAAAACGCGGCTTGCCGCTCTGGCTCCCTCCGAAGGGCTCTCGGAACTGCTCGACCTGGTGCAGACGCAAGCCGGCGAGTTCCGGCTCGTCAAGGGGCATCTGCCGGCCTTGCAAGGCGCCCTGGGCCTTACTCTGGGCGAGATCGGCTGCATCCTCGGGGACGCCGGCAACTCTCTGGACAGCGCCGAATTGTCGCTAGCCAACGTGTCGCTGCTCTACCGCTACGGGATGCTGGCGAAAGCCCTCAAGCTGCCGGTAGCCGAGTTGATCGCGCTCAAGCAGCTTTCGGGGCTTGACCCGTTCCTGCCGCTGCATCCCGATCCGCTGGCGACGATTGAGGAGGACCATCCCTTCTCCCAGACCCTGCGCTTTTGCGAACTGGTCGACGAACTGAGGGACGCGGGGCTTAAGACGGAAGACCTGGACTATCTGTTGCGCCATCGCTTCGACGAGACCGGCAGCTACCGGCAGAACCGCGAGGGTCTGCTGGTCTTGTTGAAATCGCTTTCCGACGGGATCGTGGCCATCCGGGCCGAGTACGCCGTGCCGAGCGATCCGGGTGCCTTAAGCGACGAGGTGCTGCGCCAAAAGCTCGGCTTGGCCCTGCCGCCCGCCGTGGTGGACCTCTTCCTGTCGCTGATGAACGCCACGGCGGAGTTCAGGGCCACGAAAACCGTAACCGTTGCGGACCGTTTGCAGGCGGCGGATTTCGCCGGGGACCCCGCGATCAGCCGCCTGGCATACGACGAAACGAAACAGGAGCAGACGCTCGTATGCCGTGGCATGTTGTTCGACGCGCAAAAGGCGCAACTGCAGGCCAAGTACGCTGCCAAGCTGACGGCGGGGCAGCACGCGGCCTTTTCGGACTTGCTTGATGCCGTGCAGGCGCTGGCAACGCAACAGGCGCAGGAATTCTTCGTCAAGCACCTGGAAAAGCAAACGATCAATACGACGGTCACCGCGGGCTTTCTTGAAACGGCGGAGTTTGAACTGTTGTTCGAGCCGCTTCCTGAAATCGGTGCCGATCTGACTGAATCTGAGAGAATGGCCGCCACCAAGGCGAACGAGGAAAAGAGGCAGAAAAGGCTCGCCGTACTGGCCCGGGCATTCTTTCTCTTCCTGCAGCAGCGCCTGATCCGCCAGTTCATCGTTCAGACGCTGGCCGGGTATGCGGCGGCAGACCCCGCGCTGGTCGAGACCCTGCTTACCGACGCGCGGCTGCTGAAAGGGCCCGGTTCCGAGCCCCTGCTGGACCTGCTTCAGGCTTGCGGTTTGCGGGGCGTCAGCGCCGCGTTCTTCGATTCCGCGGACCTGTCGGGCGCGCCCCAAGCCGTGGCATCCGTCGTCAGCAGCGCGGAGACGGCGCTAAAAGATGCCCGCGACCGTCTCGACAATCCGCTCAACCCCGCCAACAGCGCGCACTTCGAGGGCTACCTCGAGGTCCCCGCGACGGGCGCCTACCGCTTCTCCATCGAGCTGGAAAAGGAGCAGGCTGAGGCGGCGTTGCGCTTCGGCCATCTGCCTCAACCCTTGTTCTTAAGCGGCGTGGCGGCGGCCGGCAACGCGGTTATCGGGGACCAGCCCGACGAGTTCCTGGAACTACAGGCCGGCATCCCCTACAGCTTCAGTCTGGATCTGAGAAAGCTGAACGGCGGGGCTGCGCGGCTGGTGGTGCAGGGCGAAACTCTTCCCAAGGACAGCCTTTCCAAGTTGACGCTCTATCCGCTAAGCTCCCTGGACGGGGCGGCAAACTCGATTGTGCTGTTGACCAAGGTGCTCCAACTCGTAGAGACCCTGGGGCTGGGCGAAAGCGAAATAACCTACCTGTTGACTCACGCCGCGGACTTTGGCGGCGTGGATCTGAGCCGGCTTCCCACCCGGACCGTAGGCGACACGCCTGCGGAGAAGGCCGCGACGACAACGCAGTTCCCCCCCCTGCTGCGCTTGGCAGCCTATGCGCGGGCAAAGCGCGAAGTCGCCGGGGGGACGGACGATCTGATCGGCATCTTTCAGGCCAACGAGACCGGCGACCTGGACGCGGTCTATGCGCTGATCGCCCGGCTCACCCGCCGCGACGCGACGACCGTAAAGATGACGGCGAAAGCCCGGTTCCCTATTCCCGCCTTCAAAAGCGGGGAACCGTTATTGAAGCTTTGGGACACCCTGCAAGTCGTCGAGCGCTTCGCAGTGCCGGTGACCTCGCTTGTGGAGTGGCTGCGCATCGCCAGTCCTGCCGCAACCTCCGGAGAGCGCTTCCAGAGCGCCTGCCACCTGAAGGAAGCGGTCAAGGCCCGCTTCGAGCCGGAAGCCTGGCTGCGCGTGGCCCAGCCCATCTTCGACAAGCTGCGTCAACGCCAGCGCGATGCACTCGTGGCCCACGTGATGCACCGGCACGGCTTTGACCGCATGGAGCAACTCTTCGAGTTTTTCCTCATCGATCCGGGTGCCGAACCGGTGCTGCAGACCTCGCGCATCCGCGCGGCGGTTTCGGCGCTGCAAATCTTCGTTCATCGCTGCCTGTTGAACCTGGAACCGGGGGTGGCCCCGGCGGCGATCAACTCGAAGCAGTGGCAGTGGATGAAACGCTATTCGGTGTGGGCGGGCAACCGAAAGCTGTGGCTCTTCCCGGAAAATGTGCTCGAGCCGGAATTCCGCGACGACAAGACGCACCTGTTCACCGAGCTGGAAGGAAAGCTTTTGCAGGGCGACGTCTCCAACGACCTGGCCGAGGATGCCTTTTTCGGCTACCTCAAGAAACTCGACGAGCTGGCGCGTCTCGACATCGTGGCCATGTACTGCGAGGAGCAGGCGCTCGACCCGGCCTCGAACCTGTTGCACGTGATCGGACGCACCTACGGCGAGCCGCACAAGTATTTTTACCGGCGCTACCAGCACCAGATGTGGACCCCCTGGGAGCCCGTGCCGGTGGAAATCGAAGGCGACCACATCGTGCCCGTGATCTGGCGCGACCGGCTGAACCTGTTCTGGGTCACCTTTATCGACAACCCCGATCCCGAGGCTTTCCCCTCCGATGACAACTTTGGCGACCTGATCGTCAAGGGGAGCCTCAAAGATTTCAGCGCTAATCAGAAAATAGCGCTTGCCTCGAAGAATGAGGCGCCCTTGGCGGTCGGCAGCGCTAGCGCGAAACCTGCCCCCAAAAGCATGGCTGAGATGTCCCTGGGGCAGCTGGCCGGCGGGATGCGCTCGGCGGTGAACCGGAAGCTCGTGAAGGTGCTGCTGCACTGGAGTGAGTACCTCCAGGGCGAGTGGAGCGTGCGCGAGTCCGGCGGGTTCGGCGCGTCGCTGACCACGTCGGTGCCGCTCGATTTCGACAGCGCAGCGGTCTTTATCCACGCCACCAAGGAGTACGACGAAGGCGAAGAGCGCGCGGTGAAAATTCACCTGGGAGGCCAGATCAACAAGGCCTTCAAGGTGGTGAGCCGCAACTGCCGGCCGACGAGCGCAGCGCGCGAACCCGCGCCGCTCATGCCCTACAACGCTCCCGGTGTGCAGGCCAATCGCCATGCGGGGGAGGGGGCATTCAAGGTGACCTTCGCCCAGCGCATCGAGACTGAGGACGGCAAGCCCGCCAAGACGGCTCAGGCGACACCGAGCATCCTTAAAAATGGCGACCAGTTCACGCTGCTTGCCTGCGCCAACGCCCTGACAATCGGCACGGACGAAATCGTTTCGCTGGTCTCGCCGCTTTTCTATCAGGACGAACTGTCCAACACGTTCTACATCGAGCCGAACTTCAAAGAGAAGACCATAGAGGAGTGGCAGGAGTGGGTGACGCGCACTCCCGAGCCGGAAGTCGAGTGGGACCATCCGGAATGGTGGGACAATCTGCCCCTGGAGGCGATGGTGCCCAAGCAGAAGGCGCCGGTGCCGGTAAATCCGGGCGACCCCATCTGGCAGACGCAGATCGATCCGCGGGCGCGGTTCTCGCTGGCGAGTAAAGAGGACTGGCTCGCCAATCCTGCGACGCTGGTGCCGTTCCAGGGAGAGCTTATCGGCCCGGCGGGGCAAGCGGGGTTGGCGGTGCGCTCTGCCCTGGAAACGGGCAGCCCGCTGGAAGCTGCCATTGTCGTCAACGCGGGGAGCGCGATTGAGCCTGGCAGCACGGTCGTCGCCGTTGACAATAACGCGCTGGCATCCTCCGGACTGGCTCGAACGGCTGGCGGCTTGAACGTGGTCGGCGGCAACGGGCTTAACTCGGCGCTACTTAAGAATGTGAAAGCGATCAAGGGATTGTGACGCGAGGGGGTAACAACATGAATCAAGCCATTACCAAGAGTTTTCATGTCTATGCCGATGCAGAACTGGTCCATTTCATGCGTAGGGGCGGCGGGGTGACGGTCACCAGGGAAACCAAACATGTAATTACCCAGGAGCGTGAGGTCGGCTATCGCTTTTACCCGCATGCGCACCCCTTCGTGCCGCAACTGATACGGCGCTTGCTAAGCCAGTCCCTTTCCGGTTTGCAGGCAGCGGACACCGAGTACCAGAAAAATCCGGACGGCTCGCCGGTGACCCTGCCCGACGGCAAACCCAAACCGCTCCTTTATGCCGACTTCTTTTCGAGCACCAGGTACGATCCGTCCGAACTGGTGCAGCAGCCCTTTCCCGTCAAGGACCTGGATTTCACTTCGGGCGGCGCCTACTCCGTCTACAACTGGGAACTGTTTTTTCATCTGCCATTGACGATAGCGATGCACCTCAGCAAGAACCAGCGCTACGCCGACGCACAGCGCTGGTTTCACTACATCTTCGACCCCACCGACGACAGCGACGGGCCGACGCCCCAGCGCTTCTGGAGGCTGCGGCCGTTTCAGTATACCGACGTCGAGAAGATCGAAAATATTCTGGAAAACCTTGCCACCGGCGCCGATCCGCAGCTGCGCGACGAGACCATCCGCAGCATCGAGGCGTGGAAGGACGCGCCGTTCCAACCGCACGTGGTGGCGCGCTATCGCCAGCAGGCCTACATGTACAAGACCGTGATGGCGTATCTGGACAATCTCATCGCCTGGGGCGATGCCCTCTTTCGCCAGGACAGCCGCGAGAGCATCGACGAAGCGATGATCGTCTACGTGCTGGCGGCGAATCTCCTCGGACCGCGCCCGCTGCCGGTGCCCAAGAAGGGGACGCTGCGCCCGCAGACCTACGCGAATCTGCGCGCAGACCTGGACCAGTTCGGAAACGTGCTGCGCAAGCTGGAGACCGATGCGACCTTCGATCTTGCCCCGCATCCAAGCGAGGCCGCCGACAATGAGCGCATGGTGGTCCTGCGCGGTCTGGGCAAAGCCCTCTATTTTTGCGTACCGCGCAACGACAAGCTTTTGAGCTATTGGGACACCGTGAGCGACCGGCTCTTCAAGATTCGCAACAGCCTGAACCTCCAGGGTATCTTTCGCCAGCTGCCTTTGTTCGAGCCGCCCATCGACCCGGCTCTGCTCGCGCGCGCGGCGGCTGCCGGACTCGATGTCAGCGCCATAGTGAGCGGCCTGAACCAGCCGCTGCCCCTGGTGCGCTTCCAAATGCTGGCCCAGAAAGCTTCCGAGTTCGCCCAGGAGGTCAAAACGCTGGGAAGCGGCCTGCTATCCGCCATGGAGAAGGAGGACGGTGAAGCGATGGCGCTTTTGCGCGCCAAACATGAGCGGGACCTGCTGGAGAAGGCCGAACAGCTGAAGTACGGCCAGCTGCAGGAGGCCGTCAAGGCGCGCGAGGGTCTGGTTCAGAGCCTGGCGAATGCCGTGCAACGCTACAGCTATTACGAACTGCAACTGGGCAAGCAACCGGAGCAAATTGAAAAGGCAATCCCCGAACTGGGCGAACTGGACCTGGACAGCCTCAACAAGATGAAATTCGCCATGAAGGAAGCGGACCTGGCGCTGCGCTCGATCGAGGTGGATATCGCGCAAGATCTGGGCGAGTCCGGCGGCAAACTGGTGAGTAGCCACGAGCAGGAGGAGTTAGCAAAATCAGGTTTAGCGAGGGACATTCAGGATGTCGTCCGATTGGGAAAGCTGGCCGCTCAAGGTATCCGGATCCTGCCGGATTTCGGCGTGAAATTTCATTTCTGGGGACTCGGTGGAGATACGAAGATTGGCGGCTCAATGCTGGGTGATGTTGCTTCCTATGGGGCAGAGGTTGCTCTTGCGATCGGTGACAGACTGAGCTATGAGGCGAGCACAGCCGGAAAGATCGGTTCCTTCGTGCGTCGCGAGCTGGACTGGGCCTTCCAAAGCAACCTCGCCGCAGGAGAGATCAACCAGATTTTCCGGCAGTTGCGGGGGGCGCAAATTAGAGAGGCCATGGCCGAGCGCGAGCTGGAGAACCACCGCCAGCAGATCAGGCATGCCGAGGAACTCGAATTCTTCCTCTCGGGCGAAAAAAACGCGGAGTGGACCCAAAAAATCGATCCGAAGGAGAAGAAAACGACCGGCAAGCCGCTGTATACCTGGATGAGGCGCGAGGTGAAAGGGCTCTACGCGCAGTGTTTCCAGTTTGCCTTCGATGCGGCCAAAAAGGCCGAGCGCGCACTGCAGCACGAGCTGGGCGATCCGGGGCTGAGCTATTTGCAATTTGGCTACCTTGCCGGTAAAGAGGGGCTGCTGGCGGGCGAGAAGCTGCATCTGGACATCAAGCGCATGGAGATGGCTTATCATGAACTGAACCAGCGCGAGTACGAGTTGACCAAACATGTCAGCCTGCTTCAGGTGAACCCCCTGGCGCTCATTAAACTTCGTGCGACCGGCCGCTGCGCGGTGCGGCTACCCGAAGAGCTCTTCGACATCGACGCTCCGGGGCACTACTTCCGGCGCATGAAGACGGTGGCATTGAGCATCCCCTGTGTCACCGGCCCATATTCCGGGGTCAACTGCACACTCACCTTGCTGAAAAGCAGCATCCGCAAAAGCCAAAGCCTTCGCGACGGGGCTTATACCAGGCAAGATGCCGAGGACGACCGCTTCAATGACAACTTTGGCAGCCTCCAATCCATCGTTACCAGTTCGGCTCAAAACGACAGCGGCCTGTTCGAGACCAACCTGCGCGACGAGCGCTATCTCCCCTTCGAGAACTCGGGTGCAACCAGCGAGTGGCAACTGCAGCTGCCCGCCGATCCCAGCAAGGGCGACCTTTGCCAGTTCGACTACGCCACCATCAGCGACGTCATTTTACACATCCGTTACACCGCGCGCGAGGGGGGCGACCTGTTGCGCAAGGCAGCGCTGGAAAATCTCAAGACGACCCTTGCCGCCGGTGCGGTCCGGCTTTTTTCCGTGCGCCACGAGTTCCCGACCGAGTGGGCGAAATTTCAGAGTCAAGCGCCGGCCGCCAACCGGCGCTTTGAATTGACGCTCAGGTTCCGGGAGGAGCATTACCCGTTCTGGAGCCAGGGTCGGCCAAAAAAAACGGTGCGAGTGGATATGCTCTCCCGCAGCAGCGCCACACCGGTCCCGGCGAGCGTCGAAGTCGCCGACAAGGCCGACAAGAATGACGCGGCAGCCCTGATTGACACCCTGGTCAAAGATTCCTCCCTGGGCAATCTGCTGGTCGGCAGGTTAACTACTATCGACTTGCCGCCCGAGGCGGTGGGGGCATTAAAGCTCTTTTGGGATACCAAGGAGATGGCAGACCTGTGGCTCGCAGTGACCTGGGGTGAATAATCCTCCGTGGTGGAAGTCAGGTCGCCGGGAGAAATCCCCTGAAGACCTTGGGGAAAGGACCCTGGGTCGTTTTCGGATATCGGTATATTCTCCTGACTAAACGGGGTGCGACTATGAGTGACGACAAGGACAAGGGTCCCATCGCGACAATCTCCCGGCTGGCCATTATTCTGGCGGCGCTCGGCTTCACCTTATTCACTCCGAACGCCTTCAAAAGTCCGCGGCCTGCCGCGCCGGACGGTCTGGTCTCCCCCGGAAAGGTCGACGCCAGGCTCTGGCAAGATCCCTTTTACGCCGTTTTGGATGGGGCAAAGTCACTTAAATCGGAATCCCCGGTAAAGCCGGCGGGGCACTTCACTCTGTATTCTTCGCTTCGGAACCGGCAGGGAAAAGAGTGCAGCACTCATGATCCCATCGGCGGGACAACCACAATCCTTGGGGTGATGGTCCCGGGCACACCCTATGCCGAGGCCGTCGAGCAGCGCATCAGGTACCGGTACGCGGTGCTCTCGGGGCTGCGCAGGCTTAAATACATCCCTGACGATCCGGGGCATCTTGATTATTATCGTTGGCAGTTTAAAGACGAGCAATCAGGCGAACCTTTGTCATTGTCAAATATCCTTCCGTTCGAGAAGTTGACGTATAAAGACCATTCAGTCATGGTGCTGTGGATAAATGATGACAGTTTCAGCAAACATCCTCTCTCAATGCTGGCTTCCCTTGTCAATTGCCTGGGCCTTTCAGGCAATTTAAAAGACACGTTCAAACTGCTGGGTCCGTTCTCCTCTGACACGCTGCGCGCTATGGCCACGGAAGCAGTCCAGGCGAATGCAATGAAAGCCCGGTTCTCCTCTCTCTCTGGGCTCGGAATTTATAATGCGCTGGCAACCGCCGATTACTCATTGTTGCTGGAAGGGATGGAGCACATTAACTCGCGGGCAGTAAACGAAGAAAATTTTAGTGAGACCATATTCCGGCCGCATTTCATCGACTACAAACGCACCATTCATTCCGATAGGGATCTAACCGACCTTCTGGTTTCTGAACTGGAACGACGCGGCGTGAATATGGAGAAAGACCATGTCGTGCTGATTTCCGAATGGGATACCAACTACGGGCGATGGCTCCCGCAAGATTTCAAGCGGTCAATCCAGGATAAATGCAAGTCTAAGCACAAGCCGGACGTTGAATTGCGGCTGCATCATTTCAGTTATATGCGCGGCATCGACGGGAGCCTTCCCGGTAAAAATGAAGAGAAAAAAGACGGAAAAACCGATGCCGGTCAGGACGCAGCGGTGCATCTCAAAAGGCTGGAACAGCCCATGGGTACGAGCCAGTATGACTACCTGAGACGGCTTTCGCAGGATATCCACCGCAATTGGGACCAGGAAACCTTGGGGTCGATAGCGGCCATCGGCGTTTTGGGAGGCGATTTCTTTGATAAGTGCCTGGTGCTTCAGGCGCTGCACCAACAGTTTCCCGGAGCCGTCTATTTCACCACGGACCTCAATGCAGGCTTTCTCCACCCCGATGCTATCGAGTGGAGCCGGAACCTTGTCGTTGCTTCAGCCTTTGACCTCGCCCTGAGACAGGACGACAAAAAATACCGGGAGAACAAAAATATCCAGGGCGGCGTGCCGCCGTTTCGCGACAGTTACCAGACTTCTCTTTTTTTCGCGACCTTATGGGCTTTTAACAATGTGAAGAAAAATCCGCTCACTATGTGGCCGCACCTGAAAAAAGCGATAACGGCTCCGACACCCCCGGGAAAAGCTGAGATGCTGCAGCCTCTGCTTTTCGAAATCGGCCGTCATTCGGCGGTAAGGCTGACGCCCGCAGCGGACGACATTCATCCTCAACGACGTTGCTCCACGGCTAAATTTATCAAGAACCTGGCGGTGGGCACCGGTATCCCGGTATTCCTGATTCTTCTTATCTACTCTACCTGTGAAAGGGCCAGGAGGCTTAAGGAGGACGTATTCAATAAGCTCAAACGAAATCCGCGCGCTACGTTCATGGGCCTGGCCTTGTTCCTTGTTGTCCTGGTGTTATTTTGTTGGTTTGTGATCTATAACCCCGACGAAGAACCCTTTTCCCTCTTTGAAGGGATCAGCATTTGGCCGACAGAAGTTCTGCGAGTGATAGCGGCGCTTTTGTCTCTATCAGTTTTAATAAGGTCGCCTAAAAAACTCAAAGATAACGAAGAAAAAATCAAAGAGTGTTTTGGATTCGCCGAAATAAGAGCTGATGATGGATATGAAGCCAATTGCCATTGGGATGTTGACGGCAAGGGTTCCAGTGTCAATGATCTGTGGATGAATTATGTGAAGTGCGATACAGATCAGCGCCGCAGGAAGCGCTTGAGACCCTCTTTCATATTTTATGTTCTTCTCGGGGCCAGCATCATCATTGTGTTTGGCCCACCCAACACTCCGGTACGAGGTCCTATCAGTTTGCTTATCAATTATGCAGTACTCATTATGAGCGTAATCTCCTTCAGTCTCCTGACACTGTACGTTTTCGATGTGACCCGGAATTGCCAGCACTTTATCAAATGTGTTTCAGGCAAAAAACCGGAGTGGTCCACTGACTCGGTGAGCAAATACATTAATGACAGTGACTGCGAATTATTCATGCCGGTAAAGGAGTGGATGCTGATCAAACTGATCGCAATGCGCACTGATGCGGTCGGAAAGCTGATATTTTATCCTTTCATTGTGTGGTTCATCATGATTATTGCCCGCAATCACTATTTCGACAATTGGGTCTTCCATACTGGACTTATGATGGTCTTTGCCATTAGCCTGTTTTTTGCCTGGAGTTCTGCCTGGTTATTGCGAAAGGCTGCTGAGAATGCCAGATCTGACGCGATTTGCCGGCTCAAGGGCTCTATTCTCAGGAATTTCGACACAGATAAAGGGCAGCGGGGTAATAGCGAAATCGTAATAAATGAGATTAACTCGATCAATGAAGGGGCTTTCCTGCCGTTTATGCAGCATCCGGTGGTTCAAGCGCTTTTCCTCCCGTTTGGCGGGATTGGAGGCGTCTTCCTGCTTAACCTTTTAGAGAAAATGAACCCCTGACCGAGATGCGTCAGGGCCGAACGGTCGCAAGTGAGGGGGAACGCGCCGGCCCATTTCAATTCACATGGCTTTCTTTGGACAGAAGATCGGACTGAAACTGCGGGTGCAGTGGCGCTCCAGCCCTCTTGACATTGATCATTCCCTCTATTATGTTGCAGCCAAGACAGATTACAGATTGCAACCGCTAGCTAGTCCCACCCCGCGTCAACGACAGGTACTGGAATGCATTATTTCGTATATCGATGACAACGGCTATCCTCCATCCCAGGGACTAAAACTCCGCAGCACCGGCACTGTTGTCAAACATTTGAAAAGTCTCGACCACTTGGGATATATTCGGCGCAGTTCGGTCAGCCGCAGCATCGTTTTGGCTATGCCTACCAGCAATTCCATGTCTGTCCCGATTTTAGGTACCGTTAGAGCCGGATACCTGTCGCAAGCCATTGAGGATATCCATTTGGGGGATCTGGGGATCTGGGGTCGGGAAAATGGCCCAGGCGGAAAAGAATCACGGTCTAGCCGCCGCTTGCCGGGCCGAGGAGTTCTTCGACAGGCCCTCCCGCGCGGCTTATGGAGAGCTACGCAGGGCTGCCGAGAAGGCCAGCTTCTGGACGCCGGTCAGGAGGGGGTGCTCCGCCTGAAGATACCTCGAAGTGGCCAGCCGGTTGTTGCAGATCCACATCTTTCGAGGAGGCCAGAAAAGTGAGCTCAGCAAACCCACATAAATGGGAATTCGCCGCACGATTCCGCAAGGTCTGCTTCGGGTGGCGCTCTGAACCGGCAATTACCCGCATCAAGGAAGCTGTGGCGGAGATTTGCAAGGTCGCTCGCCAGGATCAAATTCTGGGTGCCACGGGCGCGGTTTTGTTTCTTGAAAAACTCTCCCCCGCACTGGAACACATTGACAGCTCTTCGGGGCCATCGGCATGGCAGTCAACAATGCCATTGAAAAGCTGACGCCGGTTATCGGCAAGGCGTCTGCCGACGACACGCTGCGCCAGCGCTGGCTGGAGCGTCTTTGGGGGGCCCTCCAGGAAGATCAGATGCCCTATATCGAGGCTCTTAGCGACCCTTGGGGCGATCTCTGCGCTAGCGCCAGAGCTGCCTCTATCTGGGCGGATGAACTCATCGGCACCGTGCCTATGACCTGGAATATTGAACAGGAATTGAGCGGCTATTTCAAGGGGTCCTCAGCCTGTCTCAGCGCTTTGTTCAAGGCAGGCCGACATGCGGAAATTCTGGGACTGCTTGCCACCATGCCGTACAAGATGTGGCATTTCCGGAAGTGGGGCGTGCAGGCGCTTTTAGCCCAGGGTAAAAAGGATGAGGCACTTCAGTACGCAGAAGACTCCAGGGGGATAAGCGAGAGCCCCTACGCAATAGCCCGGGCCTGCGAGGAAATCCTGCTGTCGGACGGTTTGCATGACGAGGCGTATCAGCGCTACGCAATTGAGGCCAACCGAAAGACTACTAATCTGGCGACTTTCCGGGCTATCACGCAAAAATATCCTCACAAAAATCCGCGGGAAATTCTCAACGATCTTGTCTCGAGTGCTCCCGGCGAGGCCGGCAAGTGGTTTGCCGCGGCTAAATCAGCGGGATTCTATCTGGAAGCGATCGAACTGGCAAACAGATCCCCTTGCGATTCTAAGACTCTCACCAGGGCTGCCCGGGACCTGGCGGAGACTGAGCCTCTCTTTGCCATCGAGGCTGGCCTGACCGCTCTCAAATGGCTGGTTGCGGAATATGGCTATGACATTACCGGTGCTGATGTGATGTCGGCTTATTCATACACCATGAAAGCGGCCGAAGCTGTCGAGCGAAAGACTGAAACCTTCGAACGCATCCGAGTTCTGGTTGCGGGGGAGGCCTCCGGTGATCGATTTGTCACCAAGGTCCTCGGGCGAACGCTCGGACTGAACCTGCGGATGTAATGGCGTTCCAGCCTCTTGACATTGGGCATTCCCTCTATTATGGTGCAGGCATGACACAATACAGATTTCAACCGCTAGCTAGTCCCACCCCGCGTCAACGACAGGTACTGGAATGTATTATCTCGTATATCGATGACAACGGCTATCCTCCATCCCAGCGTGATATTGCTTCGGGACTAAAACTCCGCAGCACTAGCACTGTTGTCAAACATCTGAAGAGTCTCGAACACATGGGATATATTCGGCGCAGTTCAGTAAGTCGCAGCATCGTTTTGGCTATGCCTACCAGCAATTCCATGTCTGTCCCGATTATAGGTACCGTTAGAGCCGGACACCTGTCGCAAGCCATTGAGGATATCCATGGGTACTTTTCCGTAGATCACCACGCCACCAAGGGAAAGAATTGCTTTTTCTTGCGTGTTAGCGGTGATTCAATGATAGACAAAGGCATTTTTGATGGTGACCTTGCCCTGGTGCGACCGCAGCCGACTGCACAGAACAAAGAAACTGTCGTAGCTATGGTGGATGGGGAAGCTACCCTGAAATCCTTTTTCAAGGAAGAAGATTACATCCGATTGCAACCGGCTAACCCAAATATGGATCCAATCATAATCAGGCCTGAGGATGGAGAGGTGACCATTGTGGGGAAGGTAATCGGCGTGTACCGCAATTTGGAATAGTTTTCCTGGTGGACTCTTTAGGTCTGGAACATAGGCACTGAGGGGCAGGGTTCCTGCGTTCCTGCCTGGACTGGTCCAGCAGCGAAAGGGCAGCGCGAGCAAGGGGGATTTGGTTTGACGCCAAATCCCCCCTTGTCGTTGCAGCGCTTTAGCTCTGGTTCGGCTTGGCGGCCAGGGTTCCCTGCTCCGTTGCTGGTTACTCTCCAGCGGGCTTTTTTCCCCCTGAAGTAGCGGCGCTTGTTGGACATGACGAGGGTCGGTGCACGTATCCCGCAGCAGATGCAGGTGCGGGCGAACCGGCCTCGGGACTGATGGCGATGGCGGGGCAGGCCGTGGGCCTGCCGGTTTGCTGACTGGACCAGTTTTGATTCCGGCTGGCACGCTTTGGTCTGTTCATCTCGGATTGTCCTTTTGGGTGGTGCTGCGCTGGGGTCGGTCGGGCGAAGGTCGCCGGGAGCCGTGTGACTGCTCTTTTTAATCCTTATCGGTTAGTTTAAGCTAATGTTGAGGGAAACTTTTGTGACAATTTCACTTCCCCCTCCCTAGACGGAACCCTGACCCTTTCCCGCCGGGAGGGAGAGTTTAAACCAGACGGAATCGTTAACTTGATCAGCACGGCGTTCACTTGCCATTGACGGCGTTCAACTTGCCAGTGACAAGCCTCGCCGGTTGCCAGCATGGCGCCTGCCGATGACGGGTCGCGCCGGCGCTGAAAGGATGGTGCCTCGCTCATGCACTCAGCTCTCGATTTACTCCTGCAAAAGGCAGATTCCCGGCATTCGGCCAGGCACAAACTGTTCGATGTGGTCGGGATTGGCGTAAGTACCGTCGATTTAATCATGGTGGTTGACGAACTGCCCGGCGCTGAGCTGGTACAACGGGCCCACTCCTCGCTGCTGCAAGGGGGTGGTCCGGTGGCTACTGCGCTGGTCGCTGTCGCGAGGCTCGGTGGACGGTCGGCCATGATCGACAAACTGGGGGACGATTGGCGCGGGAAGCTTATTCTGGAAGAATTCGAGAGCGAAGGGGTGGCGACTGATTATATTGCCTGGGTAAAGGGTCGCAGCTCCTCGGTGGCGTCGGTCCTGGTTCGCAAAGGCGACGCTGCCCGCACCATTATTTACTCCCCCGGGGACGCCGGGGAACTTACAGCTGCGGAGTTACCGGAAGAAGCAATTGCCAACAGCCGGATTCTGCACCTGAACGGGCGCCACCTGCAGGCTTCCCTTGCCGCCGCGCGAACCGCGAAACTCCACGGTGTGCTGGTTTCCTTTGATGGCGGTGCACATCGCTATGGCGACGGGCTTCGGGAACTGATAGGTCTGACCGATGTCTGTATCGTCGCCCGACAGTTCGCTTTTGCTTTCTCGGGTGAGGAGGAACTGGCAGCTTCGGCCACCGGGCTACTCAACTGCGGGCCTCAAATAGTCGTGATAACAGCAGGCGCGGAAGGAAGCTGGGTCTTTGACCGGGAGGGGCGCCGCTTCCATCACCCTGCATTCCGACTGGAACGAACTATTGACACAACGGGGGCAGGGGACGCCTACCATGGGGCATTCTTGTTCGGCATCACCAACGGCTACAGCCTGGAAAAGTGTGTCCGGTTCGCCAGCGCGGTGGCGGCGCTGAGTACTTTGCAACTCGGCGGCCGCTCTGCGCTTCCTTCTTGCGCCGAAGCACTATGCTTTGTCAAGGAACGCGCGCATACTGGGGAAGACCCCCAGGCTGTACTTTAAAGGGTCGCCATTGGCACTGAATGACAGTCTTCAGGCCCAGCATCTTCTCCCGTGCCAGAAACAACTTAATTTCATCCGCAGCCTGCCGATATCAGTATGGGGGTAGGCGTTGGTATCCGAAGTACTAAACTGTCAATTGGGGCTCTTGCCGTACCGCATGAGGCATTACCTACAGGTCGCCCCTTTCAAACTTGGATCAGATCGCAGGAGTTGAACCTATGGCGTTGAAACGCCTCAGCATTCCCGATATTGCCGGCCCGTCATTTCTAGTCGGGCTGGCGCTCGTGATACTCTCCTGGCCTTTGGCGGCAGCGCTCGATGCCTACTTCGAAGCGGGCGGCTTTCTTGAGCAGTTGATCCATCCGGGAACGGGGAAGGTTGTTCTTCGCCTGCTCTTCATGGGAATCCAGCTGGCTTTTATCCTGTACATCACCCGCATCGTGGGGAAGTACCGGCAGCAGGGGGTGCAGCTCAAAGAGGCGCTGCAGGATGCCGAGAGGGAAAAGGTCCTGGCACAGGGGATTCTGGAAGCCGTGGGGGACGCCATCAGCATGCAGGACCTGAATCTGGAAATCGTGTACCAGAATCAGCTGCACAAGGATCAGATGGGGGCGCATGCGGGGGAACGCTGCTACCAGGCCTACCAGCAAAAGGAGGATGTCTGCCCCGGTTGCCACCTGGCCCGCTCCTTCCTGGACGGCCAGTCCCACCGAAACGAGGTGACTACGCCGTCGAATAAATTTTACGAAATTATCTCCACCCCGCTGCATGACCCTTCGGGAAAGATCGTCGCCGGCATCGAGGCGGTACGCGACATCACCGCCCGGAAGCTGGCCGAGCTTAAGATTCAGAAGATGAACGGCGAATTGGAACTGCGGGCTTTGGAGCTTTCTGCCGCCAACCGCGAGCTGGAGACCTTCAGCTATTCACTTTCCCACGACCTGCGCTCCTACATCACCTGCATAAGTCTCGCCCAGGAAGTCCTGGTGCTGCGCAAGGGAGCCCACGATCCCGACCTCGTGCAAATGGTCAAGCCGATAGAGGACTCCTGCCGCGGGATGAAGGAGCTAATCGAGGCGATGCTCACGCTGTCGCAACTTTCCCGGCAGGAGATGAGGTGGGAGCTGGTGCCATTGAGCGAGCTGGCGTTGCAGGTCACGCTGCAGCTGCGCCAGCACGACTTGAAGCGCTGCGTCGAGGTTAGCATGCTCCCCGGGACCAGCGTCATGGGGGATCGGCAACTGCTGAAAATCGTCCTGGAAAACCTGCTGGGAAACGCCTGGAAGTACACCGGCAAGACATCCCTGCCAAAGATAGAGTTCGGTGTCACCGAGCGCGACGGCGTGCGCTGCTACTTTGTTAGGGACAACGGGGCGGGGTTCGATATGGCCAAGCGTGAGAAGCTGTTCCTCCCTTTTGAGCGGCTGCACAGCGCCCGGGAGTTCCCGGGAACCGGCGTGGGGCTTGCCACGGTGCAGCGGGCCGTCCAGCGCCACGGCGGGGAGGTCTGGGGCGAAGGGGAGCCGGGGAAGGGCGCTTGTTTCTTTTTCACCCTGGAGGAGCGCCGCGGCAACTAAGCCGCGCGCAGGCGCCCCGGCGGGAAGTGGACTGACTGTCTCGGGAACAGTTCCGGAAAGCGGGCGGGCGGCCCTTTAAGGGACCGTTTTCCCCGAAGTCAGGCTGACTTAAAGAGAGCGCGGGGTCACGTAGTAATAAATGGCAAAGAAATGAAGCGCGCTGCCGGCAAGCACGAAGAGGTGCCAGATCGCATGGTTGAAGGGGATGCGGTCCCAGAGGTAAAAGACCACGCCAAGGGTGTAGGCTATCCCGCCGGCAAAGAGCAGGTACATGCCGTTGATCGCGAGTGCTGCGGAAAGCGGCTTGAAGGCGACCACCACGATCCAGCCCAGGCCAATGTACAGCAGCGGACCGATGTACGGGAAGCGATGAGTCGTGACGATCTTCATGACCGCCCCAAAAGTCCCCAGTCCCCAGACCGTGCCGAAAAGCGACCATCCCCAGGGGCCCCGCAGGGTAACCAGGGCAAAGGGGGTGTAACTTCCTGCGATCATGAGATAGATGCTGGCGTGGTCCAGAATCCGGAACACATAGCGGACATAAGGCTTGCGCACGCTGTGGTAGGCGGTGGACAGGCAATAGAACGTGATCATTGAGGCGCCGTAGATGCAGGCGCTGACGATACGGTAGCTGTCGTGCTGCTCAGCGGCCAGGACAATGAGCGCGGCAACTCCGGCGATGCTCAACAGCGCGCCGAGGCCGTGGGTACAGCGGTTTGCCAATTCTTCCGCCTGGCTGTAGTTAACCAGGCGTTCATGAAGATCGCTATTTGTCATGGAAGCCTCTTCGAGTTAGCTAGCTAGCTAGCTCGTATTATGGTTGCGGCGACGTAGGGACCACCTTCAGCCACCCGCCGGGGCATCGTTTCACATAGGGGTAGTAACCCTCGGGCTCCTGGCAGTAATACCAGTAATTGGGGCGCGCCGATTGCTGTGGGAGCGGTTGCGCATACATCTCGGCTGGTGGCAGTTCCAGGACCGGTGCCGGGTTATAGCCGGGGTAATACGGGTTGCCGTAATACGGGTAGGTTAGCCCCAATAATCCCAATCCGAGTCCCAGGCCGACGACGGACCCCCATCCCATACCCCAACCGTGCCCTCCGCCGCCGTGATAGCGCTCGGCCTGTCCAGGCAGGACCGTCAGCAAAACAACTGCTGTGATGACCAAAGAAATACGCACTAACTGTTTCATCTGAGCCTCCCTGCTTCCCTTCCGCCTGGCAACAAGTCTGCGGGGTCTGAAAGCTTTGGCCGACCTTCCTGCTGAAATCTGCTGGAATCAGTTCCGCACCTAAGGTAAGGTAAAGCAATGAGCAGGCCAATAAAAAGGCAAAAAGTGAGGTGGTAAACCATCGATTTTATGAGCTACAACTGGGCGGAGTCTTTCGAGGGGTGAGAGGGGCGTCGCCCAAATCTGTTGCGTTTGACGTAACTGCCAAATATGGCGGCAAAAGCGCTGCATAGGCAGGTCAGTAATGGAAAGAGGCCGCATTCCTTTTACGGATGCGGCCTCTTTGGATTTTTGTAATAACTAGCTGTGATGCTAACTATTGCAAGGCACCCCAGTTTTTAAATTCTGCTTACGTTCGCAGCCTGCAAACCTTTCGGTCCCTTGACCACATCAAAAGAAACGCTGTCACCCTCTACGAGTGATTTGAAACCGTCTCCGGTGATGGCCGAGAAATGGCAAAATACATCCTCACCGCTCTCCTGTTCGAGAAAACCGAATCCTTTCGCATCGTTAAACCATTTTACTGTTCCATTCACCATTTCTTTGCGCTCTCCTGACTAGGTTTTTTTTCCAGCTAGGTATCAACCCTAGCACGTATATTCCTGCTGTCAAGTAACAACCTGATTAGTGCTGATCTGCAGGGCAGTTAGGTCGAGTTCTGCGGCTGCTGGAGTCAGGAGGCCAATTGGGCATAGTGCGCATCTGATACTAGAATGTGATCGACTAGCCAGTTTCCCAGGAATTGCAACAACTCGGTGGACAAATGAGTGTCACCGTTATGAAACTCGGTCTGGAAATGCTCAACCATGCTGGAGAATTTATCGTGTTCCGCGACATGAGCCAGCAGCCCGTCATAGGCCACTAGATCCATCCACTGCTCTTCGGCGGAAAAGTGATATCGGGTGTACTCGATCAGCCCGTCGACTATCAACTCCAGTTGCTCCTTGGAAGCACCTGCGTTGACGCAGTCATAGGTTTGGTTCAGCAGGGCTACCAAATGTTTATGGTGCTCATCGAACTGATGGATGCCCAGTTCAAAACCTTTCTCCCATTTCAGGATGTGCACGGGTCTTCTCCTTATTGACTGGTTTTAGTTCACGCGTCTTGGTCACTCCGAGGCGCATGCGTATCTCTGCGCAGTATTGTCCTTGCTCTGCTGGAGGCGCGTTGCCTGCGTCTCCCACCTGTGTCTTGATTCCCTCTCCTCTCACCCTTCAGGCAAGGGGGAGCTTTGATAAGTAGTAGGAGCGTAGGAGCTCGCAGCGACGCGGGGTGGCGAATTAGTTGCGGACCAGAGAACTTTTCGGCAGCTGCCAGGAAAACTTGACGTAAAATCCTTGAGGGCGCCATCAAGGGAGCGGAGAGGGACCCCATCGGCGCAAGGTGAGCCAGCGAGGTGACTAAAAGAAAGGGAGGCGAATCGGCAGGGAAGGACTCCGAAGGGGTTGCGCTGTGGCTCAGTATAAAAAAAGGCGGGAAGAATTTCCCGCCTCAGGCTTTGACAGCGAATTATACATAGCAGGTGTGCATCAAATCAATACATCGCTTTCTTCTGGTAATAGATAGACGTGGCACATTTTAGGGCTCAGCAGCGTTACTGCTAAAAACGGTAACCAAGGCCTACACCGAAAAGGTTTGGGTTCAAGTTCAATTTATACCTTTCGCCGGCGACTCTCATCTTTGTATTAACATTTACGTATTTGTAGTCCAGGTTGAAGTAGACATTGTCTTTGATTTTGATGTCAGTACCGAGTTGGGCTACCCAGCCAACGCTGTTGTGGACGCTGAAGTCAGATACACCCGAGAGTCTGGACTCGAAAGGGAAGGTGATGTTGCCGCCTGCACCAAGGTAAGGGCTGACCGTGCTTCCGGCTAGGGGGTGGTACTTGACGGTGAGGGTCGGAGGAAGCAGCCAGGTGGACCCGACAACATTTCCACTACTCTTGATTTCATGCTTGGTAACTGCGGCAAATACTTCGGTCGATATATTCTTGGTGAAAAAATACTCCAGGTCGACTCCGGGAATGACATTGTCGTCGACTTTAAGGTGTAACGAGCTCAATCTACCGTCAATGGTTTCAACAGGCATTACATAAACTGCCCTTAAGCGAACACCAAACTTGTTGTAGTCCTCTGCGCAGGCAACCGATGCCAGTCCCGCAGCCAGAATCAGGGTCAATCCCATTACCCTACTCAACCGTCTTTTCATGATGTACTCTCCTTTTTTAAATTTGAGGGTAGTCCCTCGATAACATGCCATCAGGTATACAATAAGACTGAATGTTTATTAAAGTATGTATTGTTTTAAGTCAATTGTTATAACATTATAAATTGTGAATACGTTGTGTGCACTAGATAGTGCGATTGTATTTTCGGTATTGTATACAATGGGTATGTGATAAATGATTGAGTCATTACGTATACGGGATGTGTCCGACCGTTGATGCTAACCTGTCTATAATAGGTAGTAAGGTATGAATAGCCAAAAAAATAAGACTGGTTCCACCATTATCAGCGGCAATGAGCAAAAGGGTTTTGGATGGCGGATTGGTGGAACACAATTCCATGGCAAAGCGGCAAAGACCGTTTTCGGGTGGTGCTTTCAGGATGGCAAAATGAGTTTGATTTCTTCAGGCAGGACTAAGACGTGGTCGTTGTACGGCATCTCTGCCGCGAATTTGGGGCTCTGGAACGCTACAGCAGACCACAAGGTTGCCCTGCCAGGCACCAAGGGTGCGTAGGGGGGAACCTTGTGTTAAATACTTATTTCTGATTAGCTCCCAAACCAGGAATCAATCAGCCTGCAGGCCTTTGTGGTAAGCTCGCCGACGTCTCCAGCGAACTGCTCATTACCATTTTGCGTCGGGTTTCTCCCTCCTGCCGACAACCTCTCCGGTTATTGCGTTCACAGTGAAACTGCTGAACCAGGAGAAACTGCTTTGTCCTGCGACCGCATTGTAGCTGGACAGAAACCGCAACAGGTCACCTTCTGAGAGCTTTGCCTTAGGTAGTAGCACTCCGAAGTTAGTGTAATCATTGGACTGAATTGAATAAGGTACCGTGAAGCTGACATCTTCTGAAATTACCTTATGCGCCTTGTCCAATAACGATACCTTTATTTCCAGACTCTCGACGCGAGGGTACTCAACGTTCTTTACCAAACCGTCTATGCGCACTCCTTGATCGGTTTGCTTGGCATTCCAGGCGTAGTGCAGATCAGAATCCTTGTGCATGAAACTGTAATCGCTAGCCGGATTGTATCTTGTTGCGTAGGACGCTGCGCAACCTGTCAAAGAAATTAATGCTGCCAGCGAGATTACGGCTCTTGCGGCTCTTGTTAAGGTTTTCATGGTTTCTCCCGGTATGTGATCTCTATGCCGAGGCGACTTTAAGACGCAACGGATTGTATTTGGAAAGGCCCTGCGGAGGTGACCGCATCGCGCTGACAGATCTTTTTTTTCATTGACTGTGCTGGATTGTAATGCATTATGAAAATATATCAACATGCAATGTCGCAGGCGTCCGTGACACGCCAGTTCTTAAAATGTGCTCAGTGAGTGTGACCTTAAAGTCATGGACGATTTCCGGGCTGAATTGGGGACCCGGTTCTGCCGCCGCTGTGAGTATTGCCAACCTTGTCCGCAGGGTGTCATGATAACGCCGGCTATGGGCTATCCAATTGTGGCAGCTCGCATGTCACCCTCGGTTGCTGTCGAATTCTGTCGAAAGCCGATGGAAAGTGTTCAGCTTTGTATCGGGTGCGGCGCCTGTCTTAAGCGTTGTCCCTACGAGTTGAATATTACCGACATATTGCGGGCAAATTATGCCCTCTACGCAAAACACCTGAATGAGAAACAGGCGTAAGGGGCGGCTACACGGGCTAATACGGCGGCCGTTGGTTTCTGGGTCGTGCTTTGTCCCCCCTACGAATTAGGGGGAAGGCCGAACCTAGCGAGCCAGGGGGGGGATTTGCCTGGGCTAAAGACCCCCCTGTCTCGCTACGCGAGCCTTCCCCCCTGTTCCACAGGGGGGATACTGCCGGAAGTCCTCTGATTCCCTGCAAAAAGCTGAGGATCCCGGGTCAACCGGGATTACTCACTTGAAGTTCGCGGTAATTTTTTGGCTGGACGTGACATTGGTGAGCTTAAGCGCGGCTGAGCTCCCCACCACATGACTGTTTGCGTCCGTCCAGTTGACGAAGCGATAACCCCGGGTTGGAACGGCAGTAACGGAAGTTGTGCTCCCCCCGTAGCTTACCGTCTGCGCCGTCGTTCCAGTAATGCTGCCGTGGAGACCGGCAACAAAGGTGACGGAGTACTGGTTGACGGCGAAGTTGGCCGTCACCGAGATGTTGGCTTTCACGTTGGTATCGGTACGCGCTGCGGTTGTTACCCCGTCGCTCCAGGAATAAAAATGGTAGCGGGTGTTGGCGACCGCTGTAACGAGAGTGCCGCTGCCGCCTGCGTTGACGGTTTGCGATGCAGTGCCGCTGAGGGTGCCGTTGGCGCCGGCACTGTACTTCAGCGTATAGCTCGTGATGTTGACGGCAAAGTTGGCGGTCACCGCGATGTTGGCTTTCACGTTGGTGTCGGTACGCGCTGCGGTTGTCACCCCGTCGCTCCAGGAAGCGAAATGGTAGCCGGTATTGGCGACCGCCGTAACGAGAGTGCCGCTGCCGCCTGCGTTGACGGTCTGCGAGGCAGTGCCGCTGAGGGTGCCGTTGGTGCCGGCGCTGTACTTCAGCGTATAGCTCGTGATGTTGGCGGCGAAACTGGCCGAGACCGAGATGTTGGCGACGACGTTCGTGTCGGTACGCGCTGCGGTCGTCACCCCGTCGTTCCAGGACACGAAGTGATAACCGGTGTTGGGCAGAGCTGTAACGGGCGTGCCGCTGCCGCCTGCGTTGACGGTTTGCGACGCTATGCCGCTGATGGTGCCGTTAGCGCCGGCACTGTATTTAAGCGTCATCGGTGCAACGAGTTGACTGCGGACAGGCAGCATGTATTTGGGCTCTGTCAGTGATATTTCGTCTACCCAGGCGGAAATCCAGGCTCCTCCCTCCGTTTTGACCAGCCACTTGATGTTGCTGCCTGGACCAATACCAGCCTCCTGTGACATTGGTAAATCCCTGGCCGCCGAGCCAGACAGAGCCACTGGGCTGTCCGTAATTGACGAGGGTCCTCAATTCCTTTCGGTTGGGAATGCGCCAGTTGCCTGGAACAGAGCCATCGCTCAGGCTGCAGTTGCCGCTGGCTAGGGTCTGTGCCGCGGCGATGGCCTCTCCCTGGGTGGCTTTACTACTGAAACAATCAGCTTTTTTCAGCCAGATCAGGTCGGTGAGCAGGTCGGTGAGGGTGCCATTGCCATTATCAAAGAAACGGGGATTGGGCCAAACCACGCCTGCTTGTTTTTCCCCATCGGCCCCGCTGCCGGTACAGCTGATTGGGTTGCCGTTGAGATCCCAGCAACTACTCTCCCCGCTGCGGGCTATTTCGATCGAAGTGCCTTTCACGGGCCAAACGAATTTAAGCTGGTCCCTGACGTCCCCGCGCACGTTGCCGCTATACATCTCCAGGCCTTCAGCATTGGTGGGATAGACGGCCTGGACCGTCGAGGTCCAGTACCAGGTGGCTACGATCTTGTTGAAGGGGTTTCCTAAGGGGAGAGGAGGATAAGCCTGGGAGAGGTCGATCAGGCTCTCCAGTTCATTCACGTTGGGAAGCCTCCAGTCGCCCGATACCGAGCCGTCCGATAGCTGGCACTGGCCGCTATGCAAGGCTTTTGCCCCGCTGATCGCGCCGTTCCAGTCGCTTCCTCCCGAGGACTGGATATCGGTACAGTTCGCGTCCTTGAGCCAGATGAGACCGCTTAGGTTGTCGCTGACTGTGCCGTTCTGGTTGTCAGTAAAACGGGGAACGGGCCAGGCCGCTCCAGCCTGCGTTTCGCCGTCCTGCCCGGTCCCGGCGCAAGCCAGGACGGCGCCGGTCTGGTCGTAGCAGAGCGTCTCTCCGGTCTTGGGCAACTGCAACGAAGCGGCCCGTGCACCCATGGGTAGCACCAGGAAGACAAGGGCCGCTGCCATTCCCAGGAAGGTTGTGTACCACTGCTTCGGGTGGCTCAGGCTAGGATCAAAGCCTCCTGTCTGCCTGCAATGCGGTACATTTTGCCGGGTTTCTGCTGTGAGTTTATCCATGACGTACTCCTATACCTTGGGGCGCTGCATGAGACCTTCCCTGTAAAATGGCACCTCTGGTAAGGGAATAATGAGGATAACTGCTCATTATCCGGCAATCGGGGTGTCGTTAGACCTTTATTGTGGGCCCTTCGGCCGCCAGTGCACATCAGCCTTAAGGACGATTCTTGGGGATGGAAAGGGTATGACGGCCAGGATAACTTTGGATAGGGTGCTCCGCTTGCGTCGAGGTAATCAGGTTCAGCCTTGAAAATTCCGGTTTATCGATTATATTTGCCGCAGGGTCTGCCTCTTCTCATTGAATAACGTGTCTTTTCTTCATTACGCCCAAAGGCGTCTGGCACTCATACTGACGCCTTCCTCTGCAGATTATGGCCGCTAAAGTTCCCATTTCTTTTAAGTCCTAACTTTTGTGTACTTACGCTGTTTCGATCACCTCAACAAAGGCAAAGGCGTTGCATATTGCTTATTGTAAGGAGGCATTTCATGGAGATGTATCAAAGAGTGCTCTTAGTGGATCCTTCCAACGGTTTCTATAAGACGAAAAAATATGGGTTTGACAGGTATTTCGGCCCGGTTGATCTGGGGATTCATCTGGTGGAGAAGTACCATGCGCTCAATTTCGGAGTGGGTATCTTTGCCGGTTCGATATTCCCGGGCTCGAACCGTATGGTGGTGACTGGTTATTCGCCCTGCTGGCAGGGATACTATGTCAGTTCCATGGGCGGGGCCGGGCTGGTATTTGACAATCTGGGGGTGAACATGCTGAGCCTGGTCGGCAAGGCTCCGGTATTGTCAGTGCTTTACCTCAATAGAAACCACGGCGAGGAAATTGAGGTCGAGGTCGTGCCGCTGCAACCCGAGCCGGTCTGGAGGGAGGGCAGGAAGGGTGTCTACGCCCTGAGTGAGCAGGTCTACCAAAGCTTTGGCAACCGCTATGAAAATGACCCGCGCATCCTGGTTGCGGGTCCCGCGGCTCTGCATACGGACATGGGCGGAATTATGTCCGCGCCCATCGTGAAGGGCAAGCTCAGCTACGTCGACACCTGGGCCGGGCGCGGCGGTTTGGGGAGCGCCATGGTGCAAAATCACGGTATTGTTGCGATCATCTACGGCGGAACGGTTGTCAATGAGGACTTCAGAGACCACAAGGTCGCGGATGAATGGTTCCAGAACAAGTACCAGTTGCGCTTGATGCAAAAGGATCTGGAGACCACCAGCAAGTACCGCTACGATGGAAAGGTCGGCACTGGCGGCACTTTCGGCGTCAACTACGCCACCATGGGCGGCAAGATCATGGCGTTCAACTACCGCACCATCTTCATGTCGGAAGAGAAGCGCCAATCTCTGCACCAACGGTTCATCATCGATCATTACCTGAAGCAGTTCAACGAAGAGACCATCGTGCCCAAGCAGCAGGCGACCTGTGGGGAACCGTGCGTTGCCGTTTGCAAGAAGATGAACGGCGAATTCAAGAAGGATTACGAACCGTATCAGACCATGGGTCCGCTCTGCGGCATCTTCGATCAGCGTGCCGCCGAGAAGCTGAACCACCACTGTGACGCCATGGGCTTTGACGCCATTTCCGGAGGGGGCGTGCTGGCCTGGCTTATGGAACTACTTTTGGACGGAATCCTGCAGCCGGAGGAGCTTGGTGTCTCCGCCATTCCCAGATGGGAGATTGAGGGGTTCGACCTGGTCGCCGATTCCCTGCATAACGCGGAACTCGGCTGCGAGCTGATCGACGCCATTTTGGAAAGACGGGGGATTCTGGATTTCCGGGAAGGGGTCCGGAAATGGAGTCGCAGGCATTCGGCCGGGAGAAAACGGCCCCTGCATGATTCGCTGGTCTACATCGCCTCGAGCCGGCGCGGCTGGATGGTTCCCAACCAGTACTGGGTCGCGGGGGCACTCTCGCCCATGACCATCATGGGCAAATACTACATGGTGTACAGTAACGAGTTCATTGCGCCCAGAGAACTGGGACGACAGTGTGCGGCGCGCCTGAAAAAGGAGCTGATTCTCGACAACCTCGGGATCTGCCGTTTCCACAGGGGGTGGGCCGAGGAGTTGCTTCCCGAGGTCATGGGCTCCCTCTACCACCGAAAGGAGCAGTTCCTGCACTCAGTCAGCGTCTTGGCAAGCCGCCTGAACAGCCGGAACTGCCCGGTCTTCTGGGAGTCCGAGCGGAACCTCGACTTTATCTTCACTTTTCTGAAGAGGAAAAGGGAGGTCGACAAGGATCAAAATCCTGAGTTGGCGTGTTGGATTGAAAAATTTGAAAGGGATAAGGGTGAGGCGGCGAAGGAATTCTGGTATGAGACCTTGAAGGGGATCGATGAAAACCTGCTGGATCTGTTCTGAGTGGGTGGGGGGGAGGGCGGTGATGTCTTGTCCCCCCTATGGAATAGGGGGGAAGCCGAACGTTAGAGAGGCAGGGGGGTGTTTTGTCTGGGCTAAAACCCCCCTGTCTCGCTACGCGAGCCTTCCCCCTGTTTCCACAGGGGGGACAAGCTACGCCAAAACTCAAGGTCGCGCTTAGGGGTCCCTCCTCGGCACCACCACGATCCCGGAGTCGGTCACGGTGTAGCCGCGACGCAGGTCCTCGTCGCGGTCGTAGCCGATAACGGTCCCTTCCGGGACCACCACGCCCTTGTCGATGATGGTTCTTTTGATCTTGCAGTGCCGCCCGATGTTGACGTTTTCGAAGAGGATGGAGTCCTCAACCAGACTGTGGCTGTTGACCCTCCCCAGGGGACCTACGATCGACCTGCGCACCGTGGCGCCGCTCGTGATGCACCCGCCGCAGACGTAGGAGTCGATGTTCTGGCCGCGCTGGTCGTCACTGTCGTGGACTGTCTTTGCCGGAGGAAGGTTCCCCTGATTGGTGAGAATGGGCCATCTGTAGTTGTAGAGGTCCAGTTGCGGGGTGGTCTGGATCAAGTCCATGTTGGCGTTGTAGTAGGCGTCGATGGTGCCGACGTCCTTCCAGTAGCCCCGCTCCTCGGCCCTCATGCCGGGGATGACGTTGTCGTTAAAGTCGTAGGCGAAAACCCGGTCCCCCTGCTTCAGCATCATGGGGATCACGTGTTTGGCGAAATCCAGGTTCTCGTGCTTCTTCTTCCCTTCCTGCAGCACCTCAATCAGTTTCTTCGTGGTGAAGATGTAGTTTCCCATCGAGGCATAGCAGGTCTCTTTCCCGGGAATTGTTTTCGGGCAGGCGGGCTTTTCCTCAAAGGCGGTCACCTTGGAGTCTTCGTCGACGGAGATGACGCCGAAGCGCTTGGCGTCTTCCACCGGCACCTCAATGGCGGCGATGGTGATGTCGGCCCGGTTCATGGCGTGCTGCGCGATCATCTGGCTGATATCCATCCGGTAAATGTGGTCTCCGCCGAAAACGGCGACGTAATCCGCATCGGAGGACTCGACAAACCTCAAGTAGGCCAGGATGGCGTCGCCGGTCCCCTTGAACCACTTTTCGCTTTCGCTGCTGGTCTCCGGCGAGATGGCGACAAAAAACTCACCCAGGCCGGTCCACTTCCCCCAGGATTCCCTGATGTGCTTGTTGAGCGAGAAGGCACGGTACTGGGTCAGGATGTACACCCTTTTGATGCCAGAATTAAACAGGTTGGACAGTGCGAAATCGATTAGCTTATACTTGCCGCCAAATGACACGCTCGGCTCCGCCCTTCTTGCGGTCAGGGGACCCAACCGCTCCCCCCTGCCACCAGCCAGGACCATCGCTATGGTCTTTTTTCCGACATTTTCCGGGCTTAACATGCTGCGTCTCCTTTATGCTTGGTCGTTTGTCGTGGTAAAAGCGCATCCCCGCAGCATGGCGGTGATCCCAGCAAGGACTTTATAGCGGTTTTCGTCTGGAGGGCCAGAAACAGAGAGTCTGAACTGTTCGGTGACTGTGCAAACTGTGCTAGATTGTAAGCTATTATGAAAATTTATCAACAAAAAAATTTAATAAAAGTGGTGACTACCGGTCGACGTTTGCAGGAGCCGGCTTATGAGAGACCTGAATCCCGGCCGAAAGGCAAGAGAAGTAGCGCATGAGGATTTAGTGAGCGAAGTTGCGGGCCTCCTGTCAGGAAATGCTGGAAGGCGGTGTAATAACGGAAACCCCCTGTCGTTTTCTGACAGAGGGTTTCTGGGCAGGCAGGGTGAAGCGGTTGGTTGAGACTGCTATTTTTTTCCCGAGCCCTTGCACATCTTGCAAGTAACTTCTTCCTGGTCGTAGCCCGTCTGGCGAGATGCCGTGAGGACTTTACCTTTCCCTTTGCATTTAGGACATAAGGCTGTATTCATAAGGCTCCTCCTTTCGGAGCAAATTGTTTGGCTACTAATGCCATTTTAGCAAAACGCCCCGAAACAATCTACGGGTATTGTCTTTCGTAATTACAGTATGTTATCGGTTTGAGCGGAAGGGATGGACTGCCAATTTTGTTAGAATTTTAAGTAGGGCCGGGCACTGGTACCCCTGTCCCACTTAATCTGCCGATTCGTTTGCGCTTCGACTCCGCTCGGCAAACGCCCGCTCCCTGAGTGGAGTCGAAGGGCGACTTAACCGGAAGTGAGCTAGGAGCCATGCGAAAATGTAAGCTGATCCGATACTAGATGAAATCAGGGAAAAAAAGGGCAGGCCCTAAAGCCCGCCCCTGAGAATATTGAGCTAAACCGTCGAAGACCTCTAGTTGCAGCCGTTTTCCGCCTGTAGCTGTGACTCGCCACCGGTGGCGGCTGCCGCGCGTTGATTCGGAGCGCCACCGGACTTACTGAGTAGCGGAAACCGGGATTTAACCGGCGGGGTGGCGGGATGTGCGGCAGATTTCTGCTCCGGGGCGGAGGCGCCGGAGATTCTTCGTAACAATTGCTGCAGGCGGTCCTCGGCATCCTTTTCAAAACAGACAAAGCGTACCCCGACCATGGAGAAAAAGGAGTTCATTACCTCGGCCGTGAGGACGAGCACCTCCTCGCCCTCGAAATGGACGGAGAGGGAGCAGTGGTCGCCTTCGGGGATCAAGATGCAGTCATCGGAGCCCAAGAGGGCGCCGCCCAGGGAAAAGTTCTCGAGACGAACGCGATAGGTTATGCCCTGGTGGCTGAGATCACCTAGCGCTGTTGACTTAACCCGTTGGAAGCGCCGATGTTCCATGTGAACTCCTCTTGTCATTGGTAATCCTGCAAGTACCTTATCGTCAGCCAGATAGCAAACTGTAACTTCTTTTATGTATGAAGCAAATTATTTCGCATCTCTGGCAAGAAACGGCGAGACTCGGCGTATCTTCTGGACGGGCAGGGGATCGTACCCTGAAAGGCACCTGGAGCCTGGCTGATGGCATTGGTCGGTGAAAATTATGACAGAGCGGTTGAAAGTAACGTGTCATTGCTTGCGATGAAACAGGCTATTTCGCTGGCATAATCCTGCTGAGGCGTCAAGTTATGTCTGGGCAAGGACATTTCCAAGGCAAAGCGCCCGGTGCGCTGATTCCAGCTTTTACGGTTGACTTCGCGGCTCAAGTATTGTATTAAATAGCGTTTCGAGGGTTTTCCAATCTGACCTTTCGGCGCAGTTAAGGACCGGAACCAAGGCCAGATGCTATTACACAACACGTCAAGAGGACCGGAGTTATTGATGGAAAACAAGATCAGGATATTCAGCGGTAATTCCAATCCGGTTCTGGCAGAGAAAATATGCGCCTGCCTCCATGTTACCCTTGGCCAGGCGAAGGTGAAGACCTTCTCTGACGGCGAGATCATGGTGGAGATCGGCGAGAACGTGCGCGGCCGCGACATCTATGTGGTTCAGTCGACCTGCGCCCCGACCAACAACAACCTGATGGAACTGCTCATCATGATGGACGCCCTGAAGAGGGCTTCCGCCGCCACCATCACGGCGGTCATGCCCTATTACGGCTACGCCCGCCAGGACCGCAAGGCTGCCCCGAGAACGCCGATCACCTCCAAGCTGGTAGCCGACCTGGTTACCGCGGCCGGAGCAGACCGGGTGGTCACAGTGGACCTGCACGCAGGCCAGATCCAGGGATTCTTTAACATCCCGGTCGACAACCTTTATGCCGCACCGGTGCTTTTGGCCCACCTGAAGACCCGCTTCGCCGCGGAACTGGACAACCTGGTCATGGTTTCGCCCGACGCCGGCGGCACCGAGCGCGCACGCGCCTTCGCCAAGAGGCTCGGGTGTGCCCTGGCGGTCATCGACAAGCGGCGCACCGGGCCTAACGTGATGGAGGTCATGCACCTGATCGGCGACGTGAAGGGTAAGATCGCCATCATCCTGGACGACATGATCGACACGGCAGGCACCCTGACCCAGGCGGCACAAGCGCTTAAGGATCACGGAGCCGCCAACGTCTACGCCTGCGCCACCCACGGCGTGCTTTCCGGCCCGGCCATGGACAGGATCAACGCCTCGGTCATCGAGAAGGTCGTCATCACCGACACCGTGCCGCTGGGCGACAAGGCCGAACTTTCCGACAAGATCCGCGTGCTCTCCGTTGCCGACCTGCTGGCCGAAGCGATCCGGCGCATCCATGAGGACGAATCGGTCAGCTCCCTTTTCGTGTAGCCGCGAAACAGACTTTTAATTGCACCAATTGCATTATCAAATCATCAAATCACAATGATTGACATCGGAGGATGTATGAGTAAGCAGATACTGAACGTGGAACTGAGAGAAGAAAGCGGCAAAGGTATTTCCCGTCGTCTGAGAGTCGCTGGGCGCATTCCTGCAGTCGTTTACGGCAAAGGGATGGAGTCGGTATCCGTTTCCGTGGCAACCAAGGACATTTCCGAGGCAGTCGCCGGCGAAGGCGGCCGCAACCACATCCTGACCCTGAAGGGCGCCGGAGCACTGGACGGCCAGACCGTCATCGTCGCCGACATGCTGAAGGATTGCCTGAAGGGCACGCCGCGCCACGTCGACCTGCACCGCATCAACTTAGCCGACAAGGTGAAGGTTCACGTCAAGCTGGTCCTGGTCGGTACCGCGGCTGGTGCTAAGGCTGGCGGCTTCGTCGACTTCGCGCTGCACGAAATCGAGATCGAGTGCCTTCCGGTTCACATCCCCGGGCACATTAATGTCGACGTCACCGACCTCGTCGTGGGCCACTCTATCCACGTGGGCGACATCGTGGCGCCGATCGGCTCCACGATCCTCACCGATCCCAATGCCCCCGTCGTCAGCGTCCTTGGCAGAAAGGGCGGCGAAGAGGTTGAAGAGACCGTCGTAGTCGCATAAAGCCAGGTAACCTGATGGCCGCAAAGCTTATCGTAGGGCTCGGTAACCCCGGGCCACAGTACTCATGGACCCGCCATAACGCGGGTTTCATGATTTTAGACCGTCTTTCCCGCTTGGCAGGTATCCCGATCACCAAAAAGGCCTTTTCCGGGCTTTCTGGCGACGGGACCTGGGCGGGGGAGCGGGTCTACCTCCTCAAGCCGCAGACCTTCATGAACCTTTCCGGGCGCTCGGTCGCTGAGGCGCTCCGGTTCTACAAGCTCTCCCCCGCAGATCTCATCGTAATTCACGACGACCTCGACATCCCTTTTGGCAAGGTACGGCTCAAGGAGGGTGGCGGGCACGGTGGGCATAATGGCCTGCGTTCGCTCGCCCAAGAACTCGGCTCCCCCGACTACCTGAGGCTGCGGGTCGGCATCGGCCGGCCGGTACACGGCGACGTGGTGAACTACGTCCTCTCCAACTTCGCCAAGGAGGAGATGGAGGGCCTCCAGGGGGTTTTGGACGGCGCCATCGACGCGCTGGAAATGCTCTTCAAGGAAGGTCTTTCGAAGGCGATGAGTATTCATCACAGTAAACAATTGGCCTAACAACCGTTTTTTAAAGGAATCATGTCATGGGTTTCAACTGCGGCATCGTCGGTCTCCCCAACGTGGGAAAGTCCACCATCTTCAACGCACTCACCTCAGCGGGGGCCGAGTCCGCCAACTACCCCTTCTGCACCATCGACCCGAACGTCGGGATCGTCGCGGTCCCTGATCCCCGGATGGACCAGCTCGCCGAGATCGTCAAGCCGCAGCGGATGCAGCCGACCACCATCGAGTTCCTGGACATCGCGGGACTCGTCAAGGGGGCAAGTCAGGGTGAGGGGCTGGGGAACAAGTTCCTGGGGCATATCCGCTCCACCGACGCCATCCTGCACGTGGTGCGCTGCTTCGACAACGACAACGTGGTGCATGTGAGCGGCAACGTTTCTCCGCTCAGGGACATCGAGATCATCCAGACCGAGCTGGCGCTGGCCGACCTCGACACCGTGGAAAAACGCATTTTGCGTGTCGAAAAGCTCGGTAGGGGCGGCGACAAGAAGGCGAAGGAGGACGGGGACTTCTGTCTCAAGGTGAAGTCGATCCTGGAACAGGGGCTCTCGCCGCGTAACGCCGCCGAGAACGAGGACGAGCGCCTCATTCTGCGCGACATGCACCTGATGACCGCCAAGCCTGTGCTCTACGTGGCGAACGTGGCCGAGGACGACCTGGAGGGGAAACACCCCTACGTCGAGGAGGTGCGCCAATTGGCGCTGCGCGAAGGTAACGGCGTGGTCTTCATCTGCGGCTCCATCGAGGCGGAGATCTCCGAGTTGGACGGCGACGAGAAACAGGCCTTCCTGAGCGAGATGGGGCTTGCCGAGTCCGGACTGGACCGGCTGATCCGCTCGGGGTACGAGCTTTTGGGCCTCATCACCTACTTCACCGCCGGGGTGAAGGAAGTGCGTGCCTGGACCATCACCAAGGGAACCAAGGCTCCCGGGGCCGCCGGAGTCATCCACACCGACTTCGAGAAAGGATTCATCCGGGCCGAAGTCATCGCCTTCTCCGACTACATCGCCGCTGGCGGCGAGGCCGGGTCCAAGGAAAAGGGGCTCATGCGCCTGGAAGGCAAGGAATACGTGGTACAGGACGGCGACGTCATGCATTTCCGGTTCAACGTTTAGAGTTCGGGAACCACCTCGTGGCAATTCCCTCACCCCTGCCCCTCTCCCGGAGGGCGAGGGGGTCTTGTTCCGGGACGGCACGTATTGCAGGCATGGCTTTCCTTATTCCCCACTTGGACAAAACACTCCCTCGCCCTCCGGGAGAGGGTCGGGGTGAGGGATTCACCAGGAAGGGAAGTATCGGTTGTAGGTTGTGTTGAACGGTCTCATCGTGAAACGCAACATCACTGCATCAGGCGCCCGAAGCGTCGCGTTTAGCAACACGCGCTAGCACTTTTCTGGACTTAATCCCGCTTGGACGCGTTTTTACCTTGTCAAGCCGGTAAAACTGTAGTAGAAATCACTGTTCCACAAGAGCGGCATAACCTGCCGTATCTCCTTGCTCCGGGCTGGACCCGGGGCTCAAATAACCGTGAGGAGGCATAACATGAGGATGTACGAGACGATTTATATCGTCCAGCCGGACCTCG
>Ga0209123_1000687_pt1 | contig 40260 bp, 38 predicted proteins | sample BarGraIncu00431A_FD_184500 | JGI IMG/M metagenome (GOLD analysis project Ga0209123, IMG submission 184500) | Arctic peat soil microbial communities from Barrow, Alaska, USA - Barrow Graham LP Incubations 004-31A (SPAdes) (version 2) | ecosystem: Environmental > Terrestrial > Soil > Wetlands >...
CTTCTATCATTCGTTTAAAATCAGTTCTCTTCTCAGTACTCGTTCCCGATATACCCTCGTCAGCATAGATATCAACCATCGTCCAAGTATTTTTACTTTGAATATAGTTTGTATAATAATTAACCTGCATTGAGGTCTCTGTTGGACTCGTTAGAAAACACATGGTTTACGGAAATTCGTTTCCCTGTTCCATGTGCGTGGTTGTTACTTCAATGTAAGTTTATTGAAAGCTATTGAACACGACACATTAGCCAACATTATCGGCTAGATGAGAGAACGCAATTACCAGTTTAATCAACTTGCATTTTTCCCATATCAAATCTAATATGGTTTCTGCTGATAAAAAATATTGGTTGTAAGTAATTATTACTTACAACCAACTGAATTCAAGAACCATGTTAAAATTAAGATGTGAGAATTTTAGGCCTCTTTCCTTAAATACAACCCATTTTGCAAGGCATTTAAAACCATCTTTTTTATTTCTTCCATAACCGTATATGTAGTCTTTTCAATTGCCTCGTAGGACGTATGATCCAATCCAGTTTTGCTAGCACCATGTGCTATATTGTTCCTTAAGTTGAGCAATTGGTCAATCATTCCGATATACGAGTCGAAAGCATCATACTGAAAACCTAGGCGATAAAGAATTTTCCGCAAAACTACAGGCTTTAAATTTGATTCCACATCCACGATATCTTCAGGAATATTGACAATTTCTAGTAAGAAGTTATCAAACTCTTTAACGAAATCTACTTGTCGCGCAAATCGATGCAATTTTTCGTCATCAGGCAAGGCTTTTTTAAAATATTTACATTTCTTATCTGAATTACTATATGCTTGGAATACTTCTGAAAGAGAACCAGCCGTCATAAAATCGTTAACAACATTTCTTGTAAGTTTTTCTTGGTTTATAGATTTCACATAGATAAGAAAAACAGTTTTACAAAAGCCTTCATAATGTGAGTACAGCATCACTATTAAGGTTTTTCTATAAAGTCTTTTTTTGTCGTCTTCATCGATTATGGCAAGCAGATTCTTTAAAAAACGAACTTCATTTTGTCTCCATGTTAGTTCCTCTTCTAGCTGAGCCATTATATCTAGCAAATTCATAATACTTGGCCGACCTTTATTTCAACGAAATTAATTCTGTCGTTTAATGGTTTAGAATAATTTTTCCCCCCACCAGTTGTGATTCTGCGAAATTCTGGATCACTTTTTATTGCCATAAAAGCTTCTGTTAGTTTTTCCAGAACTATAGTATCTACCGGATCTATCTGATCTAAATATGGCTGAATCCCAAGCGTAAAAGCTTCATAATGATAGCTTAAAAACTTTGAAACTAATGTTCCTTTCGAATTTGTTCCAGAGAAAGTATTCGTCCCCAAAGTTTCTTTCAGCACCTTAAAAGTCTTTTTAAAATTAACACGTTCTTTATCGTAGTCAAAAGTAACGTCAGTCTTTTCCGGGTCTGAAACACTTTCCATATATTCCGTCATAAAATCCTTAACGTCATGAACATATTTTTCCCTGTGATTTTTAAAGGTAAAAAAGCGCAGCACTAATTCCTGGTCTTGTTTTTGCTCTAACTTCTCTTCAGGGAAATTCTCGATACATTCCTTAAAATCCTCATTGTTGCTGCATTCAATAAGAAATTTATTGAATGTATCATCTAAGAGTTTAATTGTACAGTTTCTAATTTCCTGTTGACTCAGATATTCTCCACCAGTATTTAGTCGTTTAAACATATAATAACGAAGCCTTTGGTCACTTTCTTTCCGGAGTATTTCGACACGAATGAAGTTTCTCTTAAGCCTTATCTCTAATGCCTTTGGCAAGTCTTCATAACCATACCCATTTAATTCAGGAACAATATCACAGTCAGTTAGTTTAAGAAATTGTAAAGTTTCGTCCGAATTTCTTCGCAAGGGGTGTTGTCCCCGAAAATGCAAATATGAAGAAACTCGCTGCAAGCCGTCAATTAATTCATATACACCTTCTGATCGTTCAATTACGAATATAGGTGGTACTGGCATTTCTAAAATTAAAGATTCAATAAATCTTGACTGACTAGCTTCAGACCATCTAAATAACCTTTGGTATTCAGGGTCTATAATTAATTCTTCTTCCTTGTACATGTCCAGGATTTCGTTAAAGGATAAATCAAGACTTTTGGTTCTAATTTTCTCTATCTTTTGTTCAACAGCTTTTATTAGTTCAATTCCTTCTGCTTTTTGTAAAACTTCATCCATTCTATAACCTCCATTTATGATTAATTAGAGTTTTCTAAACAGTAGCACACTTTCAATTGCTTTCGTAGGTTTACGATACTTCTCTACGTTTTTATTAATGCTAGACATAGAATTCTTGTTTGGAAAATCTTGTTTATCTTCTAATATCCATGATAAAGAGTTTCCCATCTCTCTGTACATATTTACAAGGTCTATATGTATGTCTTTGTAATACGAATCCTGTATTACTAAAACACATTTCCCTTTATCTTTTAAAGTGCGGTCGATTTCCTTTAATGATCTATGAATACCGTCAAAATACTGAAGATAATTCTTGAAATAATAGGATTCTGAAGCCTTTGACTGGTGATTGCGAACTTGGTCTAAGAATTCCCCACAAGTACTTCCCCAGTCTTTTTCGATTCTTAAAATGGATTTACCTATTGTGGTTGTTCCAATCATTTCACTCCTAATTTTTTGCACATCGCTAGTTATCGAATAACCCATCAATGCTAATTCAGGTAGTGTACTCACAGCATAATCAATTCTAGTACAATACGGTGGTGAAGAAATTACCATGTCTATTTCTTTTTCAGGGAGGGGAATTGACGTTGAACATGCTACCTTTAATACACCCGTTGGATTTGTATTAAATTTATATTGATCTTTGTTATCATTTAAAACATTTGTCATATCAATTACTGTTTTTTGAAAAAAAATATATATCTCATCGATAAGGACTTCTGCTTTATTGTCTGCATTTCTTGGAACTTTAATCCATGTGGGATTTGTGCATCTATATTGATTTAAAAAGTTCCTAAGAGTTCTAAAAAGCGCAACATAGTAAAATGCAGATAAACTAGATATTTTGTCTGGATTAATTTCTTTCAAATATTCGCGACCGCTTATCTCGTTAATTAATAATTGTTGTATCCCACGTTCAATATTTCTAAATCTATTTACAGTATCTCTATTAAACCAGGTCTCTAATGGATCAAAGGCATCACCAACTGACTTTTTATAACGCCTAGCTTTCTTAAGAATATCCTTGGAAACACTCAAAAGACTATCCTTGATACTATGATCAAGTCTTCTTGCTTTAGCAACAATAATCATTACGGGATTTAGGTCATAACCATAAGCAATGTAACCCATTTCCTCCGCAATCTGAGATGTAGTCCCGCTACCATTCCAAGGGTCCATTATTGACGCTCCAATTGGCAATTTACTGTTGCTGATGGTTTCACAAACAAATTGTGCCGAATAACCAGCATAGTAATCGTACCAAGTAGATTTTCCAGAATTAGAACCCACTGTCCTTTTAGGGTTTTGCATTATATTTGAATTAATCATTTTCTCAGATAAGCTCCATTCGTTAGTGATTGTGTTATTTATTGCATCCTATAGATGGGCTAAGATGTTCTTTTTTACGGCACATTACGACATTTGGCCGTATTAGCGAACCCAATCGTATTACCTCCAGTATATATTATATTTTATGTTAAACTCGAATTTTTTAAAAAATTGTACGAATCTCTTCCTATTGATATGAGATTCCCTCACCTCAACACTCATTTTAACGCGAATACCACTCAACCATCGATTGAACTTGCCATCTCAATCAGCTTGCTTAAATAAGTCGCCTTTAAACTTATCAAGGAAGCCCGTTCGTTCGCTTGCGGATATATCCTGATATTCCTACTTCTATTTTCGCTCAGAACCTCATCCCACTTCAGCCAAAAAACACGTGGAAAGAAATTCCTATTTTCTCAACCAACACGTTACTCATCTTTCAACAAAAACGGTGTATTCACCTCTCAAATATTTATTACGTCTCACTTCGTTATGACTATAATAACTTTACCTCATTAATAATATTAGCAATAGGATCGCACTTATCAGCTTTTTCGCGAACAAGATCTATATATATTACCAATGGTCCTTTGATTGTATCATCACCGATGTCTGATGCGAAAGCTTCAAGTTCTTCAGCAAATTTTAGAAGTTTTCTTGACTTATCCCAACCCGCAATTTGGTTCTCAATATTCTCTATGAGAAGTTGCTGCCGTTTGGTTTGTTCCTCATGCTCTTTGGCTTGTTTCGCAAGTTCCTGAAATTTCTTCCTATTGTCCTCCTCTATCTCACGAAGACGCTGTTGTTCTTTCACTTTTTCTTTGTATACACGGTCAGCCACAATTCTCTCTATTTTAGAAACAATGGCTGTTCTTAATAATTCTTTGAACATTTCTCCTAGTTGTTTTTCTATCGGGGCTTCAATAGAATCTACTAACCTTATTGCGCCAGGACTTCTATCGCTATCACGATAATCCGGAATTATTTTAAGTTCAATTTCTAACATTCCACTAGGTACTTTTTCATACATTGGTCTAAAATCAACTACAACATTTTCAGATTCTGCATTCAATAATAGAAAACGCTGTTTCACCATGATTTCAGTCATCTGGAATGAAAATGATTGTTCGAACAATCGAAATGATGCGTTATCCTTTTCCCCAGACTCAACAATGACGCTTCCATCTAATTCATTTACTAAGTGTATTAAGGCATCCATAATTGTTAATGCACGAGTTGCTTGTTTATCTGATACAGATAACGGTAAGACTGCCTTATTGTTACGATATACTATTTTTTGACGTGCCCATACCATACCAAAGGGCAAACCAATCATATCGCTAAATTGATGTTCGTCATCTCGTGCTTTTCTATATGTAAGTTCATTCTGGTGCTCATAAATCAGTGGATTATACTTATCAATTCTTTTAGGAACTCGGATGTTTTTGCACCAGTCTACAAATTTAGCTTTTGACTCTGGTGTAAGCAACTCCAAACTATCAAGCTCTTTAATGGAGTCACTCCAGTTATTAATTAACTTAAAGATCTTTTCATTTTTTTCTGAACTAATTTGCTGATTCACCTTTAGTGGCATTAGTTTAGGTTGTGGAGTAACCTCTTTACCAGCTTCAAGTTTTGCCCAATATCCAACAGGTGGTAGCGGGATCTCAAACTTAACACACCTTTTCCGGAGGCCATTGTCAGAAAGCCCATAACGTTTAGAAACTGTGGTCATAGGTTCTTTCCACACTTCATTAAATAGTTTAGTTCTTTCTTCTTCAAAATCATCAAAGCTCATTGTTTTTCCTCCTGATTACAGAACGAGAAACCACCTCTCAGGAGATCATCCGATAATTCTTCAAGTGCACTTGAACTATTAATTTCTTCAGGTACTAAATATCGGACTCGATTATCATTTAATAATCCTGAAATATAATTTAATAAATCTGAGTTTTGATGGTAATTAAATTTATCGAGATATACCTTATCATCCTGATAATTAATTTTAGAAAAACTACTACCTCCGAGGATGTCAGATAGATGTATTCCAACAATCGAAGTTCGTATTGCACTAAGCTTATTGAAATCATCCTCGAATTGACCTCGAGAATTCCTTTTTTTCATTAGCTTTGAGAAATCTATCGCAAATTTTAGATTGAATTTCAATTCTTTTGCAATTTGTCTAATTCTAACGATGTCCTCCGTGGTTTGCATGAGGTATTTAGGTTTTGCGGTATGTCTACTAGGGCCATTAATCAGAGAAATCTTCATACTTGTATATTTCTTCATGCTTCGTTCTAACAAGCGATATTGCTTAAAAAATTCATCTTCATTGTACGTTTGAGAACGCAATGGGGATAATAGCTCTAAGGCATGTGGTACTCCATATTTTTCAAATGTATCTTCCAGATTCTCAATAACAGATTTTAATTCCTGTTCATCTCTCCAAATTGAATCGTTATCTTTGTTATAGTTAAGTCTCAAGATATATTTGCTATCCGGATTACTGCCAATAGAGCCATTGAATGTTTCAATGAACACTTGCGTACTCTTAATATCCGAAGGATATGATATATCTCTATTTTTGACAGGGATTAATACATTGACATTTTTTACGATATTAACTCGTCCTGTTGATATACATAAGTTAACATATTCAGACCAGTATTCTGTATCTTTCACATCATCAAATAACCATACATACATAATCAGCATTTCAAGTTCGCCTTTTTTACCATTAATAAATGGTCTATGGCTGTTTTCTTTATAAATCTCATCCATCCCAAACGGATTATTATTATATCTATGGTTATATCGATTTATATAATAAGACTCGTCAGTATCCCTGTTATGAATGTATTCAACATATTCTTCAAAATACGGCATGGTATGGCCCTGTGCGAATTGAAATAAATTCACTCCATATTCACGATAAGTGTCTTTTACCCACGTGACCAGCGCATTGTCCAAGTATTTAAATCCGGATATTGAAGGTTTCTCGACTTCGATAACATCTTGGGCTAGTTTTACTAGCTGATCTTTGTACTCCTCAATCCCTGTCCCTTTCATTTTGGCGCTGGCACATAATTTATTCACAGCGTTTTCATAATCCATCTTGCAATAAAACAGGTCAATATATTTTATATCTTTTATCGATGATTTAAGGATCCTGTCTATCCGAGTCTTATATTTTTTATAATAATCAATAATGAAACCCTTACTATTTGGAAAACTATTTTCAATTTCCAGTTCGATCTTTGATGCTGTCTGTTCAGTTTTAATTTTCTCATAGTCGTATGCTTCTGGATTAAGATAGGAATTAAAGTAATCCATCACATATTTAATAACAGTTGTCATGTTTTCAGCATGACTGGTAAAATTGAATTCATCCAGCTTGTCCTTTTTCTTCATCTGTGAGATATATTGCTCAATTGTAAGCATGCTAACTAACCTCTCTTTCAGCTATAATGCTACTAGTGTGCCCGCCCTCAATGTTCTTTGGTAATCTAGCTTCGGGATCTCGAGTAGGAAGCATTCGTATGGTTATATATCGATTATACTTGCTAATGCACCCTCCTTGCACGCTTCGTTACCCAAACATATATCTCTTTTTGAGTAAGCTACTTTGGGCATTGAACTGTAATTACAAAATTCCCATTGCCGCCCCGTCTTATACACGATCTCGAATTCCAGCATTGACAATATATCTTCATAAAATTTAACGGACAGCGATCACTACGCAGTCAGATACGCTTTAATTTCTTCTAACTTACACTTCCGCCATGCCCCTTTCAGCTTTGGATTCAGTCAACTTTTGCGTGCGCACTTGAAGAATTATTATCTCAACAGTTAGGTGTGATCACCCCTTATCCCATTATAACTCCAAACCCATCAACCTCCGCTGAGTTCAATGAGTTAGTTACTCTTAATAAAAAATAAGCCGATCGAGAGGGTTATCACTTTCAATCGGCTTCTCCTGAACATGCATTATATTTACCCTAATATTTCCTTGACCTCTACCCCAGTTCTGAATATAAAGGTAACCTCTACCATTGAATGAACAATAACCTTCTCTACAAGCCTGCGAAAAACTTCCCCATCGAATTTAGCGAGGGCTGTATCCTGGGATCTCAAGTATTCTTCAATCTCAGCAATTCTATTTTGCCTAATAAGTTTTTCAAGCTCTGCATCTTTAATCTTCTGCTTGCGTTCGTTCATGATTTCGATCTCGGCTGCAACCTCCACGTATTCCTGTTCAAATGCAGTTACTCCACTTTTAGCTTTGGCATTTAGCCTGACTAAGCTCATCATGTCCTTCTGAAGTTCTTCAAGCCTCGCATCCACTTCTTCTAACGTGTACTCCTGCTGTATCATTACCAATCCTCTATAGATGTTGGCTAGCAGATTTTGCAAAAAAGCATCCTTGCCACCAATTACCTTGTTCATAGCACGCACAAACGCCTTTTCTAAATCTGTCTCCCTTATGTCCTTGGCGTTACACTTTTCGAGTCCGTTAATTTGTTTGTTGATGCATCTCCAAATGTATTTTGAATTTTTCCCTACTCCCCACGAGGAACGTCTTAACTTTGACCCGCAGTTAAAACAAAAAAGCATCCCCGAGAAAGGATACTTGCAACCGTACTGATTTTTGCCTGTGGTTGAATAGCCACGAATCGAAGATCTCCTTTTAAACTCTGCTTGCACCGTTGCAAAGTCTTCACGTGAAACAATTGGTTCATGACTATCCGCTATATAATAGCTTTGAACATCCCCATTGTTTTTGATACGCTTTTTTGTTAAAAAATCTACAGTGTAGGTCTTTTGCAACCTCGAATCACCCATATATTTTTCATTCTTCAATATACAATTAATATTGCTATCATACCATTTGGTATTTCCTGCACCATTTTTCAACTCATCTGTTGTTAACCCCTTTGCGATTTGCCTTGTGCTTTTACCTGCTAGAAACTCTCTAAATATACGTCTTACAATTTCGGCCTGCTCCGGAACAATCATCAGCTCACGATTTTCGTCTTTATCATATCCTAAGAACCGCTTTGCATTTACTACCACTTTCCCGCTTTGAAAGCGATGCACGATACCCCACTTTGTGTTGTGGCTGAGAGCGAATGATTCTTCTTGCGCCAAACTGGATATTATTACCAGCAACACTTCTCCTTTCGCATCAAGGGTATTGATATTTTCTTTTTCAAAATAGACTGCAATGTTGTTTTCCTTTAGCAGCCTTATATATTGCAGGCAATCGAGGGTGTTTCTCGCAAAGCGGGACACCGACTTTGTAATAACCATATCAATTTTACCGCTAAGACACTCGTCTATCATTTTATTAAATTGATCACGCTTTTTAGTGCTTGTACCACTTATCCCTTCATCTGCAAATATACCGGCAAATTCCCACACTGAATTACTGGTAATGTAAGAAAGGTAGTGTTCTCTTTGCGCCTCGAAAGAACTTAGTTGCTCAACCGTATCCGTAGAAACCCTACAGTAAGCTGCTACCTTTAGCTTTGGTTGCTCGATTAACCCCTGCCTTATGAATTTGGGTTTGGCAGGAATTACTTTAACATTTCTTGCTGCCATTTTTGACCCCCACCTTACGTTCATATTGTTTAGATACCTTGAAACCGTTTAAAAACTCATAGCACAGCATTCCACCTTCGCTTACCGTTACTCTATCAATGACTCCCCGAAAGAAATCTGCATCAAACCCTTTATCCATTAAATCCTTATCCGCAAGCATACGCTTTATTTTACCTGTTTGATAATCATAATCATCGATATAGGCTCTCTCATACTGGAGAAATGCTCTCCTTGCTATAATCTTGCTAATCCGTTCCTTGTTCTCAGATGCTTTTTGGGGTGAAGATAGCAACTCTGAAATTTCCATATCAATAACATTTATATTGGTATTGATTACTTGTTGCTCATTTGGTTTTTTTAGCAGTGGCCTTAAATCCTTTGCAAGTTCGTGTAGCACTATTAAGAAAATATCCTCTATTTCTGTTTCATACATAGAGGGTCGTGGTATATCGTTTTCTCTATGCTCTGCAAAGTTTTTGCATTTCCATTGTGCAGCAAGGATATTATTCTTCATTCTGACTTGATATCGATAAAATGCACTGCCACAGGTTTCACAAAGCAGTTTGGCACTGAAACCAAAGAGTGGTTCGCGATATTCATAATCATCATTCTTGTAACGTTTTAGATGGACCGCTCTATCGTTTCTCACCTTGGCCGCTTTATTAAAAACCTCTTGAGAAATGATAGCAGGGTAGAAGTCATCGCCTAAATATACCTTGTTTTGAAGTAACTTACCTATTGTGGGATGCCTCCATGAAACTCTACCATTTCCATTTTTATAGCCTGCCTCTTGAAAGTGCCTTGCTATATTGAACTGGCTAGCTCCATCGCAATAGGTATTATAGGCGTAATGTATCATTTTAGATTCACCTTTGTGAATTACCGCTTTACCGTCCTTAATTTCATAACCTAATGGAATTGTGCGTTGCATGTCATCTCTCCTCTTTAAAAACCTCAATTTTAAACTCAAGACCGTTATACAAAACAAAGACTATTGTTGACCGTTTATAATAAAAAAACTTCTCAACCATTCGGTCAAAAATTTTCTCATCAAAACTATCAATAATACCATCTTTTTCTCGAAGTATTGTGAGTAGCTGCTCGGTGGCGCTCACTGAATTGTTACTGCTTAAAATTTGGTTATTAATGTCGTTGTACTTCTGCCTTTTAAGCCCTAACTCTTTGATTATTTCCTCATCTTGTTCAATAAACATCTTATGATCTATATAGCCTTTAGCTTCAAGCTGCAGTAGCACACGTTCCTCTTCCATAAGCTCATTAATGCGATTTTCCAAGGCTACAAGTACTGAATTTTCATGAGTGAGAGACAGCAACTTTTTTGTATCCCTAGCAAAGGGGATTAGTATTTGCTCGTAATTGCAATAAAGTGTATTGAATAGCTTTATAAACGCTGAATGAACTTTTTCCTCGACTATGCCAGTAGTGCTACATTCCACCTCGTTATAATGAGCACAATACCACTGAATATTTTGCTTATAGCGATTGCCCCCAAACTTTTTGCGAGAAAGCCGACAACCACATTCAGCGCAGAAAGCCTTATTAGAAAACACATAGCGATTACTATATTTGTCGGTGTCGTTCATATCTATCCCATACTGCTTTCGCCTTTGATTGAGCACCGCCTGTGCCTTTTCAAAAAGCTCCCTTGGAATAATTGCTTGGTGGTGATCTTTTATATAGTACTGCGGAGCTTCACCACGATTTATCTTTCTTTTAAAGTTACCATCCTCAGTAGTGTAATATTTGCCTGATAACACGTCACCTACATATTTCTCATTTACGATTATGCTTTTTACAGCACAAACGGTCCACTTTAATTTACCTGCTGCAGTTTTAATGCCCTGCTCCATTAACTCCGCTGCTATCACACCATGACTTTTACCATTGACATAGCTGTTAAAAATAAACCTGAGTATTTTTGCTTCTTCAGGAACAATCACAAGCTGCTTTTCATCATTATATTTATAGCCCAGCAGCTTATATCCAAATCGTACGGGCTTGCCCTCTTGAGCCATTTTTTGATGTGTCCATTTGATGTTTTGAGAAATGGACTTCGACTCTTCTGCCGCAATTGAGCTAAGTATTGTTAATACAAGCTCACTCTCAGCCGACATCGTATTAATGTTTTCTTTTTCAAACTGGACCGCAATTCCTAGTGCTTTTAGTTTTCTAACAGTTTCGATACAGTCGGTTGTATTTCTTGCAAATCTCGAAATGGATTTCGTTATAACCATGTCAATTTTCATTTGTTCACAATCTCTAATCAGCCTTAGAAATTCGCTTCGTTTGTCTTTGCTAGTACCGCTTATGCCTTCATCGGCATAAATATCAACAAGCTCCCATTCAGGATTCGCTGTAATACTTGCGGTATAATGCTCTCTTTGAGCTTCATAAGAGCTTATTTGCTCAAGGGTCGATGTACTAACCCTACAATAAGCAGCAACTCTTAACGTATTTTTTCTTATCCCGTTATCATTAAACTGTTTTACTGCTTCGATTGTTATAACCTTTTTCAAGATGCTCCTCCTTTCATATACATTACCTACCCTCATAATTTAGAAGGTAGGTAATGTTAACTCTGACTTGCATAACTAGCAAGTCATTTGTTTTGAATAAATATTTCGAGGTTTTCCTTATCAATGGCCTCAAACTCAGCCTTGGAAATGAGTCCGTTTCGAAGAAGGTTTGATATTAATTGATGTGCTATCTCGTACTCTACCGATAGGATTTTTTGCATATAAATACCTCCAAATAACGAGACCGTTACTTTCTATATAAAAGTAACGGTCTCGTTCCATTTAATCAGTCCGATAAATAACGTAATAACAATAGTGACACTGGTGCTATCGTTGAACTCGTAAATCCATGTGTCAGCATTTCATTGGAACCCAAATAGCTCCAACATCATCCCCATATGGTGTAGCCTTTCCGATAAAATAATAGTAACCAACAAGTGCCGATATAATTGAATCAATTAGGTCTTCGTATCCTTTAACAAATTTTTCTGAGTAATAATTATTAGTATCTAGGTTGAGTAAAAAATGATCAATGTTAGAAACCTCAGACTCCAATTTGCGCTTTAGCTCCATTAGATTTTGGATAATATTTTTAGTTCGAGTCTTTGGAGACTCGTCAGGCCAGTATCTAGCCTTTTTTGATACCTTGTACGGGAAACGGTAGCTGTAACCAAATAACTCAATGATAGCTGTGTGAGGATAAACCTCAATGAAAGAGGGCATTTCGGCATATTTATAAGCCCAACTGTAACCCAATTTTGAGAGTTGCTTATAGATTGTTGTTGCTATATCGCCTGGGCGATCAATATTTGGAGTATGGGTTGAAGCTCCAAGTCTACCGTACTTGGTAGAAATTAGGTGCTCAGCTCTTCTTCTTCCTGTTATCGGACCTGGAGATAACGGAATATCAAGTGCAATAACATCTACTGGTTCTGTAACACTATTAAAAATTTCGTTAAAGTTGGGTAAAGAACCTTGGAGTGGTTTATTCCAGTCAATCTTGCCAGAGCAAAATTCTTCGTATGACCGTCCTGCTCTAACTAGTTCTGGCAAAGAACCAGGTGAGAACTTAAGTAAAGCAACCCCTGAAGGTTCCTTGTAAGTCCATGCTGCGTCAACACCCAAAACATATTTGCTGTTCATTCATACCTCTCTTTCGTGACCTTGCCAACAAATTCATTAAACGAACTTCGTTACATGTCTGTATTATAAGCCTTAATACAAACCTGATCGTAAAAACTCCTATTCATATGTACATCAAGATCGTACGCCAGCAATAAGTAATTTACCTGTATTTTGCTCCTTGAGTCCTATAATGACCGTTACGTTAAGGCAAAGACCCCCTTCCATTGATGAGGCAAGAGGGCTTGTGAGTGTTAATGCCAGCGGCACTTCTTATTACTCTGACCATATCATAACCCGAATTCAAATTGGTACGATAATCAATTTCAAGCTTGCTAATAATAAAATTACTGTTTTTACATTAAATACTGTTTTATTAATTTTATATTGTATTTTAATGTTATATCGATTATAATATGGTTAAGAAAATATTTTATTGGAGGAGGTTGTTCAAATGGTATCTATTAACTACTTATTACTTCACGAGTTTATTCAATCAAATGAATTCCTATCTTATTCAATAGAAGTACAAAAATTATTGAGTGCATTAACTGAACTATTAAACCATACAACTATCGAATATTTAATTAAGGTAAGAAAAGATAGCTCAATTGTTATTTCATCAAAAAAGGATAGAGAAAAAAACATTGCAACCGTCAATATATATCAAAGACATATAAGACTTAAAATACTTAATCACTTAGATATAAAAATCGATTCAATTGATCAATTAGATAATCGGATAACAGAAACGATACTAGAAAAATATCAATCCATATTTTCTGCAAAAAAACAAATTTCTGTCTATTTAGACACTAATCTTATTGAAATACTTGAAGAAAAATCCAAGTTTGAAAATAGAAAACTTAATGATGTAATCATCGATAGCATTGTTCAAACAAATAACTGTCCTACTTTATTAAACAATTTAAATGACAAATTATTTAAAAAACTTCAATATGCAATGATGGCAGATGAAAAATCGGCTTCCGAACTTATCGAGATCTCATTGAATCAATATTTTTTTGAGCCCTTTGTTAACGAGTTGCATATAAAAAACTACTTATTTCTCTTAGGTAAATTTAAAGCTGAAAGGATAAAGTTTTCCAACGACAGGAACTCTTCCAAGAAAAATCCCCAAGTCGATATCACATTAAAAGAAACTGCTCTCTTGTACTTGTTATCTTTTGACGACTTGGTCATGGACTATGTAGTTGATGGAAAGTTTATCTCGTTTGAAGAGGGAATAACGATTCAAATTCCATCTGAACTCTATTCCCTGCTATGGCATACTTTTGAAAACTATTTATATATAGTCCTTGAATCATATGCAAATTACACACTTGAGATTGATGAGAGTTCCACAGGAGGATTTGATTTTATTGATACTTTGTCCTCACAAGGATCGCGAGTTGAAGATTTGAAAGTATTATCAATAGGAAAAATAATTGAAAATGGTAGACTTCATTTAAGAACACCTGATTGGTATCGAGAAATATTAAAATATTCCCAACCAAAAGAAACATATAATTTCAACATATTGAATTTTGATGAATTTCTGGATAGTGAAACTTTTAAAGCCTATAGCAGCAACATAAAGCGAATGCTTTATTCTCTCATAAACAAATTTATAGAATATAAGATGATTGACTGCGTTATTTACCAAAGAGAATATAATGTTTTATCCTTCCGTCCTAAAGATAAACCCGATGAACGATTATGTGTCATAACCATATACTCTACTTATATTAGATTGTCGATCACCTACAGCAATGACGATTATTACCACTACAACCTAGACCTAGATGGACAAGACGAAGATATTGTTCAGACATTAATAAAAAGATATAACCTTTCTCCTCCTAAGCCATATACATACGATGGTTTAGCTCTAGTGTAGGCTTTTCCAAAGATTTATATCTGTATCGACCTTATCAGTCATGATTTTAAAAATGGTAAGGAGCCTAAATGAAACAAGAAAAGTATTTTTTTGTAGTTGTCGATTGTGGCCATGTGGGAACAAGACGATCTATTGAGATTGACAGATATTTTAAGGATTATGATATTATATCTGCTTATCATTCTGCACTCATCATGCCTCGATGCAAAAAGAAACCATCATCAATTAAATACGTAAAGGAAATCTCTTATGACGATTATGTTTTAGGAAAAATAAAGGAATCAACTAACCTCTATCTTTCCGCTGTTTAGTATTCGTCCAAATTAAAAGGAGGCTTATTTATGAGTAAATACTCAGAAATATTTAATCTTATCCTGGAAGGTATTATTAATAATTCAACATACTCACGCGAAACTGTCTTAAGCAGATTTGAACCATTTAATAACTTTCATTTTGAAGATTTCAGTGAAGAATACCTCTACCACGTTCTCGCTTATGTCCCTTTTTATGCCGGAATGTCAAGCAAAGTTGTAACTAATAAGCGGGCAACTATCCTAAAATATTTTGATCACTATAATGAAGTTGCAAAGTATGATGAAATATTTATTTCGAAAATACTTTTGGATTCTGATATGATAAGTCACCAAGGTAAGATACGAGCAAGTATTCATAATGCACAGAAAGTGAAAGGACTAGCTGTCAGACACGGAAGTTTTAAAAACTATTTGCGTAGCTTAGATTTCAATAGAAGTGAAGATCACTTAGAAAAAGCAGCTGTACAACTAATTAATCAGTTTGAATGGTTGGGGGAAGTTACTGTCCATCATTTTCTTACGGATATTGGTGCAAAAACAATAAAGCCAGACAGAGTGATAATGCGAGTATTCAGCCGATTAAATATTGTGGAAAATTCTAGCTCTTTTAAAAAAGCGAGGGAAATATGTGACCAGATAGTAAAAGAAACAGGCTACAGCCATAGATACATAGATATTATCTTAGTAAAGTTTGGTCATCTTGAAGATGACATGGATACTGGAATTAAAAACGGGATATGCACTGAAAAGGACCCAAAATGCAGTAAATGCCTTCTTGCGGAACACTGCTTTTACAATAAGGAGAAATCTTTTACTGCTAAAACAGAATTGGCCGACATAGAATATTCAATACCAAAATCCAAGAACCCCAACTTGCAGACTAAAAACACCAAAAATATTTTAACAAAAGAACAATTTCTAAAAAACAATTTATTCTTGAGTCAAGGTACCAATCTACAAGGCCTTCTCAAATATTTAATGTTAGGAATGGACAGTAAAAATATAAAGTACAATGTCAAGATTAGAAAGGATGCTTCTATAGCCTTTACTGCCACATCATCAGAAAGCAACATAATAACTATTTGGCTCTATAACCGACATTTGAGACTACTAATTCTTAATGTTGAAGATGAGAAATGTTCATCTGCTAGGGATATTGATAATCTGCTAAATAAGATAAACAACAAATATATCAATGTGCGATAATCCTAACGCCTTACTGTGACATGCCTTCCTTCTATAAAGAATTTACCTAACTCCAGTTAATCTTGAAAACAGAAAATTTGCCTCAAATAGCAATATACTCAATAATCTAGGAATATGGGTCCGATAACCAGTACTATGACAAGTTGACGCGCCCTCCGCTCCTCAAGAAACACCGAATCAGTCTTATCGTCTGATTTCGGTGTTTTTATGGTTGGCGTTTTAAGTGTTTCTGAGAAAAACAGGATCTGCCAAATACTCGTTATTGCTCAAATTCTCTATGCCATCCGTAAGGCTCATATAGAAGGTTCCGAGGGTTTGTTTGTCCATGGAGGACACCATATAATTGCCCTCTCTTGTACGATGGTAGATACCCCTACATTTTAAACAAGAACCATTTACAAGTTTGGATCTCATATTTTAGTTCGAACGGCCTTAATTCTCCGTTAATCTCAGTCTGGCACCGGTAAACTATCATCCGATTTCCAGCCAACTTTTCTTCAGACTTTGATGTCACTTGACCAACTCTAATGACCGAGTCGTCTAGCTTATACCTTATGGGATTGGGAACGCCGTCCTTAGTAAACCATGCAATCATTTCAATGGGCTTCATTAATATTCTCATGCTAACCACACTTAGCCCAATCACCAGTGATGCATTCTGTGCAGCCTCCAGTACGTATGAGTTTGTTTTGGCACACTGGGCATTTGTTGTTCTCTATTAACCACTTTTCGCAGAGTTCAAGACAATAGGAATGTCGATTACAATCAGCGCATACATCTTTCATTTCGTCCACCTCACAGTACATGTATTTGTAATTACGGAACTTATGTTCTTATTATAGCCATCTCTTGTTCGAATATCAATGAAAATATTATATCAACCCTCCTTGCCTGATTGAGGAAGGCTGATTAGCTAACATATGAATCCGCGTAAAGTAGTTAAGTGCTCATGTTTCTACGCTTGTTGGACAACTTGCACTGAAGGGGTCTCAGTTGTAGCAACCGGGGCCACATTTACAGAAACACTTAATTTGCCTAATTCTTGTTGAATTAACTTCATTATGGTATCCACCGGCACATTTGGCGTGACCTTGTCTAATTCTGCTTTTATTATATTGATAACCTCATTTTCGGTATAGGTAGTACCTACCACAGGTTGAAGCGACTCTTTAGCTTTCTTGTAAGCACTTTCCAGCAAAGTCTCCCATTGTGAGTCGGTGAAATTAATCCCGGCTTTTGAAGCTAGTTCTTTGGCTTTTGTAAGTGCGGAATTATATTTATCCAAGCCTTCAGTTATGCCGAGCTTCTTGGCTGCTTGTACAGCAAAGTTAACCGCCTCTGTTGCAATTCCACTCGCTGTTCTGATTTGGATAACAGAGAAATGTTGTTTAATATAGGCCACCATATAAGCAAAAAACACTCCAATAAGAACTGTTACAACATCCTGTAATCCACTGAAAATAGCTGTTTGCATCATTAGTTCCCCTTCCTTTATTGAGCAAAATTAATAGCAGGTCATTTACCTGCTTAAACCTACTGAGCTATTGATTAAGGTTTGAAGGCCCTACAACCTACTGAATCCACCGTTCCATGCTACATAGCCACTTTTTGTATTAGCTCCTTTGCCAGTGGCATAAACGACATGCAACTTACCATTCTTCCTGTACAGTGGTGTTGCTGACTCGCTAGGATTCAAAGACCCTAAACTACCACCATTCTCATCGAGAACCGCTTCTATTGTAGAGCCATTCGTCCATTGGTCTTGGTAGATATACTGGATACAGCTAACTACATTGGCTACGTATCCACTTTTTACGCCTGTCGCTGTGGGATACTCAACTAGGCATAACTGCTTTGAACCGCTGACATCTAAGACGGTTATGCTATCCCCCTTGGAAATATATCTTCCTTGGATTTTATTCCCGTTTGCATCCCTGATAAAGAGATCGTCGTTTACCACCTTGGCGTTGTTAGGATAGCTGAAATTGAACTCAGGAGAATACGTGGGAGGAGCTATGTGGGTTACTGGTCCACCTTTTAAGTCATTGAACAATCTATCCCAAGGGAATCCACTTCCCGGGCAATTTGGACGATTCACGCTGTCAATTCTGTAATGACCAATGATGTGATCGGTATCTATCGGTATTGCGTATTTAAGAGTAAGCTCTTTATGGAGGAATAGAGTTGATTGATATTGCGCTTCGGTGAATGCATCCCCGGTTTGGCCTTCGTGTTCTATACCTATCGTGTATAAATTAGGATTAGTGCCATCGTAGAGGACCCAGTTAGGCTTATTAGCAGGGTTGGCATGCCACGCTTTATCTCCTTCTTTAACTAGCTGAATGATCCGCCCTAACTTAGTAATAATATAATGTGCGCTTGCCTGGGATGCAGGATTTTTCAACCAATCAAGGCAACCCGGGAAAGCCCCTGCTGTGATATGGTCTACAATGGCAATGATCTTTCTTCCTTCTCTACTACTGAAATTTGGTGATGGATTCCATTCTTCTGTTGGCATAAACTGTATTCCTCCTTATTTAAAAAAGTGATTAAGTAGAAAAGATATAATAGTAATCACTCCAACAATAATACCTACGTTAGTATATATTTTACTTGAACTTTCCGCGTTTCCTCTATCGACTCCTTTCTGAGAGTTTACATACTCTACAATCGGTTTTATAGTTTTTTCCATTTTCTCGACCACCGAAGCTAAGTCGGAGTTAGTGGCATATACACCACTGGCTGCTAGATTCTTCTCGCGCATAACGTCCGCTTGTTGATCCTTATATACTTGGCTCTCTCTCGCTAAACTAAGCGCTGCTAAATCCGCTGTTTCCTTAATCTTCAGGGCCTTTTCTTTTTCGACGTTCACCTCTGCATAACGTCTGTCCCTCTCATCTTGAAACCTCTGTTCTGCTGTACGCATGGCCTCATTGTGCGCCGCATAGGTCACCATTGAACAATCGTTATCTACAGAATCAGGCATGTTACACTACCTCTTTCTGGCTGTCGCCCCTTTCATTGAAATCTACCCTGTGCTTAAAATAAGTAATAAAGGAGGGCAAAGAAAAAAGACTATCTCTAGTCCCTGCTTTGCCCTTCTTTATTTAATTAGACTACTTGCATAGCAATTTGCGCTTCGGTCATTTGAGGAGTCGTTAAAATCATGTCGCATTCTAACTGGGTAATACGAGCAGGGACTTTACTTTGAATATAAACTTCGTCTACTTTTCTCATAATCCAAAGATTGAGAATGAACGCATAAGCTGGACTTTGCATCAATATTCACCTCCTCTCATTGCTTCAACTCTACAAGAGAGTCATCATAAAATCCTCCAGCGCTGATATTCGTTCTCCGTCGGAGGGAGCAGATACAGGTCTTGTTTGGGCGTTAAGGATGACTTGAAGCTCAACGTCGGTTACTTCTTTTGCGTCGAGTTCGTCAGCTGTAAAACCTGCACTCATAGCATTAGCAAGCTCCATTTCCACGGTATTACAAGATGAAGATGTTAGCACCCTCTTGGTGGCTATTTCGACGACGACGACCATTGTATTTTCCTCCTTATTGACCCCATGCTTGAAGAGACATTTGAATCGTATCCGTGGGTATATAATAACTAGGGTTACCCTGTAAGTCCCAGTTTAAGGTGAACCCTGTCGCGTTAAATACAACCCCCGCTTCCGTAACAGCCATCCCTGAGTGCATTAGGATTATTCGCGCCGTATTTACAGCTGTATGGCTATCTCCAAATCTAAACCAACAGTTGTGCTGAACTCCGTCGAAAGAACCATCAGAATCATAGTAAGAATTGGGACCAGCACCCGCCGTCAACGATGCTCTTATTCTTATGAAGGAAGGCGTAAACCCCGTTGTAAAAGCTTGAGCTCCCGTCGTATTAGTAGCGTGAGTTCCCGAGCCACTCCAAACCCTACATAATATCTGAGAAGCCCCGTGAGTAGGGTTAGTCAAAAATATTTGTCCTGCGGATGAAGTCATCCTTATAGAAGAATCTATCCCATCATTCGTTACGTCATGGAAGTCGATATATTTACCGATTTCTATAACCCCGTCTGTTTTAACGACGGGTATGTGTGGCCAAGTCCCTCCGTTTGCGCTAGTACCCCCTAGTCTAAATCCACCGAGCATGTCTGAATTAAGATTAGTATTTAGAACCCCATTTGATACAGGTATATTTCCCGTAGCGTTCCCTGCCGCATAACTTCCGTGCAAGGCTGAGTTTAAATTAGGAACAACCGTGGTAGAGGTAACAACCAAAGGGGGCGTACCAATCGCGATATTACTGACTAATTGAGTCGTTGTAATGGTATCCGTGGCGCTAACTTTACCGCCTACGGTTAACTTTGAAGTTCCATCGGGAAGAGAGTTAATCCCAACGCCGTTACTTCTAAGAGCAAGCATCGGAATATAGGAGTTAATGGCTTGGGATAATATCGTTGATAACGCGCCGACAGTGCCCTCGATTGCAATGCTGGCGGTGTCCTTAACCGTCAAAATATACGTTCCGATGGAAGTATCAAGTAACCCAGATAGTGTCGTCGTAAAGGTGAACGTCCCAGCTACCCAGCCCGAGTTTGTAACCGCCCCGCCGTTATATTGATACGTTGGATTGGTTATTGTCAGCCCCGTTGTTATGCTTGTATTAAGCTTAATAAGCCCCGTAATGATGGCTGTTGTTTGTGTCCTTTGGACGGGGATAACCGGGGGGGTAATCGTCCCATAAGTAATCGTTGAAGGATTATAGTAATTCAACATTATCTGGGTGGCGCTGGCAGCTAAATAGTTCCCATAGGTGGCTTTTGATGTAACCCTAACGACGCAGGTAGAGGATAGTGCAACCGCTGTTAGAAAGAAACTAGCCGTCAAAACCGTTAAGTCTGTACCGCCTGTTACGTTAGTGAAAGCCCCGCCCGCTATACTAACCGCGACGTCATACTTGATTGCTGCTGCACCCAATTGGTCTGTGGCTGCATTCCAAGTAACCGTTATCGCCTTTCTATTTGGAATATAATAGAGCGTTCCTCCGACGTTATAAGTTCCCGAGGTAACTAATCCGGGAGTGGTCCAGAGGGGGTTTACCCGCAGATCAACCGCAATCGTTTTTGTAGACGTTCCCGAACTTCCGAAGGCGTTTGTTGTGGTAAGGGTAAAATTTAAATTCCCAACATAATTTGAACCGCTAAATAGAGCCTTAAGTTCCGTCATGCTAATGGGGATGGTCACTGCTCCCGCCGTAACGGTTATGGGGTTAGTAATTGTGATACCTAAACAAGCGAGACTATAAGTGAACGCCGCACTCCCCTGAGTATTTGCTGCTCCGGTTACCGTAAAGGCTAATGATGTCGCCCCAAAAGCAAGACTCGCAGAACTTCCTAAAGTAGCCGGTGTGAATGTATTCTTGGTAATAAATCCCGAAAAGAGAAAGCCCGATTGTGCTCCGCTGGTATCAAAACAACTTACGGCGTACCGCACTTGATGGCCCTGAGCTAAAGAGGAAATATTGTCCGTATAAGTCGGGGTTCCAACGGATATCCCGCTGGCTATTACAGGCCATGACCCGCTTTGATCAGTTTCTTTCTGGACCGTATAAGTAACCGTTGATTCGTTATCATTAGCGCCCCATCCATTCAGGGTAACGTTTGATAAGTTTTCTGCAACTATCCCTGCTACGGGGTTGAGAGTGATGGAGCCTAACATTTGGGGAGCAGTGTTCCACACTGACACGGTAACCGATCCTCCAACCGTTGCATTAGGAGAAGTTGCACCCCCGTTATTACAGTACCATTCTACGCTTGCTGAGTAAGTGCCTCCCCCAGAACCCGCACCGACTGAGGTGTCGATTATGGCTGTTCTAGTTTCATTGAGTCCCCAAGTGTTTCCTCCTCCGAAACCAACCCAGCCGGAGGTTGTGCCGTTGACTGTAACCCTGGCCAACATATACGTGCCGTAACCAAAACTACCTTCTGTCATTTTCAAGGTTACTTCAAAATGATGGTTTACAACTGATCCGTTTCTTCCACTTTGCCAGTATCCAATACCATGGTTCCAGTCTGGTGCCCCTGAGTTTACTGTCGTTACAGAATAATTATTTAAATCACCCATTAAGTCTCACCTCCTCTAAAACATAAAGTCTACGCCATCCGCCCTTTTTTGAATAAACATATTACCCATGATTATCTTGTCGTTAACCTTCATCTGTCCGTCGATAACGACCGAAACATCGTTTGCCGTTCCTTGTTTAGCAAAAATGAAGTCGTCAGCAATAGCGCTGTTTGATTGTAATAACAAGGCGCTTGTTACAGGGTCTTTCTTGACATTGAAGCCGTTATTATACATCTCAATTAGATTCGCGTTGGCGATATCATTGGGGAATATTACGTTTGAGTTCGCGTCCTTAGATATCTCCAACCTTGCCATAATGGTGGCTTTACTAAGGGCGGGGTTGAATACCATCGACGTGCCGATGCTTAAAGGGTGGTTAAAGGTCGATGCCGCTTCATCGATGGCTACTATAATTTGAGTGTCATTATTGGAGTTTAAATGGATTGAGGCAGAGGTCGTATTCGTGTCGACAATATGGATATTTCCAACGTGCAAAGCGCCTGAAAATGTACCCCCGAAGTTCCCTGTGAGAGCCGTCATCGTACCGTCTTGCTGTACCCTGAACGGAGCGATTTCTTTGTTAGCCTCGATATCTCCCGCCCATATTCTCACAGGATTCAACCCTGTCATATCGGTTGTCATACCCGCGTTGGGTAACACTACTTTGCCCCGAACGATCGCGGTATTGATTTCAGCGTTTCCGTTTTGGAGAAGTTGCCAACCCGCTAATCCAGCGGAGTAGTTGATTGATTGGACGTTACCCGCGAGAGAAACTGACCCATCAGAACCTACTACAAATGTTTGATCGTTATTTGCATTGGTAATGATTAAGCCCTTGGCATTCATTTTATCAGCAGTTACTGCTCCTGCTTTAATATTATCTGCAATGATTGACCCCGATAATATCTCCGCTCCCGTTATCGAGTTCGCCATTACCTCGTTAGCGGTGATAGTTTTTGAGGCTATCTCCCGAGCTGTAATTGCGTCCACGACCATCTTATCTCCCGTAATAGTTCCCGCCATGATAAGGCTTGCTACGATGGAATTTACGGCCATGTTTACCGTGTCCACAGTTCCGGGGGTTATCTGTACTCCGTTAATAGTTCCTACGGTTATATTTGCGGCATTTAGATTGATCACTGTAATACTTGCAGCATCGATTGTTCCAGTAGTTATCTTGCTTGCTGTTAGGTTAACAATCTTACCATCAGTGATACAACCGTCAGCTATTTGCACGGTACCGATCGCTGCGCTTTTGATGAGTGCTGTGGTAATGGCGCCTAACTTAATTTGGGCTGTATCTACCGCAAGGAGGGCTATTTGGGCACTATCTACTGCCAGTAAACCTATCTTCGCCGTGGTTATACTTGCGTTTGCGATGTCCGCAGTTCCCACCACGAGTTTGTTAATCGAGGCGCGGTCAATCTTAGCGTTAGTTATTTGGGCATCACCAAGCTTTGCCGTGGTTATTTGTGCATCACCGATTTTAGCGGAGGTGATGTTCGCGTCAAGAATCTTTGCCGTTGTTATGGCAGCGCTCGCTATTTGGGCCGTTCCTACCGCTAAGTTATCAATCTTACCCGTCGTTACCGCGAGGTCGTTAATGACAGCACTTGTAACCGCGAGCAATCCAATTTTCGCCGTGGTTATATTCGCATCAGCTATCTTTGCCGTTATAATGGCCGCATCTTGGATATTAATGCTTCCCAGAAGAGATATTTTGTTCGCCGCAATCGTTATGACTTCTGCTGATAAATTAATCGCCGCTAATATTTTAGTGGGGTCCACTTTGGAATCAGCGGTTTGCTTTGCTATATCCGCGAGGGATTTAGCTTTCAATGCTATAGCATTCAAGAGGTTAGAACGCGCATCGTAGTATGCCGTAAACGCCGACCTAAGCTCCGTTCCCACCATATCGGTCGTAATGGTCAGGTCGGTAATTAACGGCACGATATAGGCGCTTAAGGCAAAGTATGAATTGTCGTACGGGGTCTTTTCGGTGATACCTATGAAGGTGTCCGCTTGATGGTCATTGATCGCCACCTCGGAGACTATGGCATCGAACTCTTTCTTGATAGCCTGTTTTTCCTGAGCAGTTAATCTATCATCACTCGATAAATCGGCTAGTATGGCGCTGGAGACTGATGCATCAATGACAGCTTGCTGCCATACCGTTTTGTCCGCTACCACGGTATCAGTTAGCACCGCGATTGAGTTTTCAACATTCGTCATCGAGCTCATTAAGTTCTTTTGGAAACTCCCCAGCTCAATCTTTTCAATTCGCCCGGTTAGATCGTTTCTAATCATAGAAATCACTTTACACTTCAGGTCAAGCATCAACTTCAGGTGTCTTACCATGACGATATCCCCAAGTGCTACGCTCTCAAGTACAGAGTAATTTTTGTACTCCTCCGTCTTAGAAAGTTCTAAGAAGTCTACCGCATAGTTGACAAGAGGAACATCACATTTTGTATTAACAAAATAGGCTTGAGCGGCAGCTCTAAGGTCTGCTTCAAATTCAACGTCGAAGGAGATTTCTTGTATCTTGGGGTTAACGAATAAGCTGATATTAGGACTGTCTACATATTTTTCAGGGAGCATTAACCCGTCTTTTCCAACGGGATGTATTCGGGTTATGAGGTTATCAAGATTTATAGTTTCCTCTATACCAATAATGTTCTTCCCGTAGGAAACCAATACCCCCTGATCAATCCCTCTAGCAACGAGGAGCTTTATTAAGAAGTTATCCCGTACAAGTTCCCCGCCCCATACCTCTATGATGCCTCCCTTACCCATGATAACTTCAACGGGATTTTTTCTGACGTAGTACTCAGTTTTTATCCCGCCTACATCGCCTAAACTTGTGAAGGGATGAGCGTATTGAGTATGAGTGAGTATCCAAGCAATGGCACCGGCTCCCGATTGGTCAGTGGGACGAACGTTTTCTAGAAAGTTATCTGTGAGGTCGTAAAATATATGACGTGCGTTTGCCTTAATGCGTGATAGAGTTTTGGACTTATGATAAATTCTAAATAACTGTCCATCTGCGTTTTTGACGATGTTTCCTTCGACGATATTTTGCCATCTGCCCCTATCATCAAGGGGATGTTCAAACTCAACCTCGTATTGGTCATTGAACCTTTCCGTCGTCAGAAAGGACTTGCACTCAGAAAGAACCGCAAGCCCGTTTGTCGTGAAATTGGTTTCTGTCGATGAATAAATGCGAATCATTATAGCCACCTCCAGTTAGGCGTAACCTGAACTGAAGTCACCGTACCCGTCCAACTGATCGTATTATTGCCCGGTACTAATACCGGAAAATCACCCGCCATTTTATTATTTTGTAGTACCGAGCCATTGTACGCATCACGTAGAACGCTATCAATCGTTATTGAGCCTGATACCGAGATTAAATTTACAGCAGTACCATTTACCATCAGAGTGATGTTTCCACTACCCGTAACAAATATGGCGGGTTCACTTGTAACCGTTCCGGGGTTGATTAATACTCCAGCGTTGGCGAGGGCTATGGGTGTGTTATTCGTCGAATACTTGAAGGGTTTACAGCGGAAGTTAACGAGGAAGCGTCCAAACACTTTCCACTCCTGAGCGATATCGAATTGATCTGAAACGTGAGCTAGGTAGTATTTATCTGGCTGATTGCTGAGTATTAAAGGTCCTTCACCCCCGTCAAGCCAAGCTTTAATCACATCCGCCTTGTTAGCAACACCGTCATCCTTGAAGCCGCATTTGAAAGGTATAATAATATCTTTGTACGTTAAGTCATCGACTCTGAGGCTTCCGTTTCTACCTGGCACCTCAAAGTAATTAATGTTCCTTGCAGGCTTAGGGATAACAGGGCGTTTCTCGATTAGAATTCCATAGTCTAAAAAGCTGTCCTTAGATATAAAATTAAAGCCGTACACTTACGCTCCTCCCCTCGCCGAAGCGACCTGCCCTCGGTAGAATTCTAGTTTATAAGCCAAATCCTTTATATCCATATCGTTTGCGATGACAAGTTTATCAACTCGTAATAGAGCACCGATTGTATTGCTTACCGATGGAGTAGAACTTTTATTAGTTCCCAAGATATCGGCAGTTATTGCTCCGTTACCAACATAAGGCGTTGCTTTTACGCCTATACTCATGTCAGTTGACAGGCCTTTTATCGCGCTGTTAACTAAATGCTTTGAGTTCTGAATTCCCTTAGCTAATCCTCCCATGAAATCAGGCATCCAACTTTCATAGTCTACTAGGGGTCCTTGGTCGGGAACACTGAAATGCAAAAAGCTCCTTATGGTATCTGCGACCCCTGAGACCGCTTTACCTACGCTACCGATCATGGATTTTATACCATTAATTAATCCATGGATCATGTCCCCGCCCCAGCTGTACATTTTAGAAGGTAACGAAGTGATCCAGTCCAGCGCTGATTGTATCCCACTGACGATCGCACTCTTGACTCCCATTACGGTGTTTGCTACGCCGTTTTTCATTGATGTGAACATATTGACAGCGGAAGTATAAAGCTTTTGAGGAAGTTCTCCGAACCAAGTAATTAGGCCGTTCCAGATATCCTTAGCTCCTTGAATGATCTGATTCCAAAAATTAATGATCCAAGTCTTGAAACTCGTCCACGCGGTTGTTGCGGTGGTCAATATGTTACCCCAGGCAGTCTTCAATAACCCCGCTATTGCTTGAAGGGTACCCGAGAATATTTGTTTAATTCCTTCCCAGATCTGGCCAAAAGCTACTTTCAAATTATTGAATATGCCTACTGCATCCGTTTTCAATTGCGTAAAGTTCCCGGTGACTAAATCAAGGATTAGAAGAACTGCTCCGAGAACCACATTTTTTATAACATCCCAAACCCCCGTGAGGTATAGTTTGTATCCTTCCATGATCAGCTTTATTCCGTCTGCCATAGAATTCCAAAGAGTTAAGATTCCTTGAATAAACGGGGTGACTATTGCCATGACGCCTGTGACAATTTCGGTCCAAACGGTCGATAAGAAATTTTTAATACCGTTCCAGGTCGTTGTGGTTGCCGTTACCATTCCGGTCCAGATACCGAATAAATAAGCTCTGATTCCATTCCAAGTGGCTTCTGTCGAACTCTTAATTCCATTCCAAGTCGTTGTGAGGAAGGCTCCGATGTTTGAGAAGGTCAGTTTCAGGGATGTCCACAATTCCTGGCACTTGGCTTTGATGGTGTCCCAGTTTTTATAAAGCTCATAACCTGCAAAGGCCACAAGTGCAATCGCAGCAACAACACCGATGACTGGCAATACCAAGGACCCCATTGAAATCCCCGCCGTATCGAGTGCTATGCTTAAAGGTCCGAACGCTGCCGCCAGAGTATTGACGGCGCTTGCTCCACCGACTAAGGTCCCGAGCAAGGCCGTGATAGAAAGCACTGCGGCAGTGAAGTTTGGATTTTGTTTAATGAAATCGGCGATAGGTATGATGATGTTCGCCATGGCAACCGCAAATTGAGCGAGTATTGGGAGAAGCGCTGACCCTATGGCTGTTTTGGCAGAATTCATTTGGTTCTGCATTTGTTTCATTTGTCCGGAGTAGCTTCCAAGGTCTGCCTGGGCGGATCCAGCAAAGCGATCATTTAACCGCTCTTGAACGTCAGCCATGGTAATCGTGGCCGTTTCGCTATTGCCTAATTGCTTTACTTCTTCTTTTGAGAGGATGCCGAGACTTACCAGGGCCCTCGCCTTTCCGTGGTATGCGTCTGCCACTAGGTTTGCCGCATCACTGAGTGATGAGTTCTGGCCTGCTGCTACATTTGCGAGCGTTCCCTCCATCCCTAATGCTTTTGAAGCATCAATACCTTTTTCAGTCAATGTCTGTAATGCGGCCTTAGCCTCTCCGCCGGAAAATGAGGACATTTCTGTGATGGCTGATGTGAAGCTTTTGATATCTTTACTCGCGTCGGCAGCGGAGAGTCCTTGATCTTGTAGTAAGTTCGTTAATATACTGGTGCTTTGCTGCGCGTCAGTTGCTGACTTGACTGCGCTTGCTAGAAAGGCTCCGGCTGCTAAACCGACTGTTCCGAAGGCTGCTTTTAAATTCTGTAGCTTGCTGCCTGTCGTCTCGGTTGCTTGTCCCAGCGCTTCTTCGTGGGTGACGCCTTCTTCAAGTAATCTGTTGGTCTGTCCTAGTTCTGTTTCCATCCCAGCTAGGGCTGCTTTGGCGTTATTTAGTTTTATCTGTAGGTCCTGAGTCGCCTTTGCGTCGAGTCCCTTTTTTTCTGCTGATTCCTGAAATGCTTGATCTAGTGCTTTGACCTTTTGCTTCTGCAAATCGATCTGTTGGTTGAGACTGTTGCTCTTCAGTCCTAACTGCTCTGTGCTGGTCCCGAATTCTCCGAGTTGGGCTGATGCCAGTTTAAACTCGGATTGAACCACTCTCATTTGTGTATTTATTCCGCTGATCCCATTTTGGAAGCCTGTACTATCCAGGCTGATCTTTACTGCAAGGTTGCCAAGTTCTCCACTTGCCATGGTCTCACCACCTTTTAAAAGACCGTATCGATATAATGTTTTGGTTCCTTTTTATTGGCTTTGAAAATCAAGAGGTCCATGTAATAGAAAAAATCCATTTCATCAATATCGTTTAGGGCCCATCCTTGGTCAATTAATTGTAGATAAGTCTCTTTTATAAACTCTGCCAGAGTCAAAGGCTCGCTTATGACTCCGTCGGTACGTTTGGGAATTGCTCTGCTTTTGCTCCGATCTGTCCGACCACGCTATTGATACATTCCATAATTGTAGGAATTAATTTGTCAGCATCAAGGCCATCATAAAGTTCATCAATCGTGAATTGGTCGCCAAATAATTTAGCGACGTAATCCACTAAGTTGTCGAGATCGGCTGATTTGAGATCATTGAAGTTTGTCTTCTCGGTCATTTCGATGGCCTTACGGACCATTCTGCCTTTCGCTGGTGGAGCGATGTAGGTTTTGTCATTAAAAATAAGTTGCATAGGTGCCTCCAAACTAAAAGAGCCCCCTTAAGGACTCTTTCGTTACTCTCACTCATTAAGCTGTCGTGAAATTCGTGACACTGGTTAAAACTTGCAAAAGTCGACTCAATCCAATAATGTATAGTGTATCAATGAGGAAAAGCATGACCTCAATTGCCCTACTGATAAATTTCTCGAGAAAGAAGATGTTTTAATGGAATTACTCGATGCCATGAAAGCCAGACGAAGCATTCGGAAGTTTAAATTCACTCCCATCCCTGAGGCGTTCATTACTCAACTTATCGAAGCCGCGCGACTAGCTCCATCTGGTAGTAATGTTCAACCTACGCGTTTTGTTGTGATTAAAAGTGAAGACGTTCGTGCGCAATTGAGCCAAGCTACCCCTTTACCCTTTGTCAGCCAGGCTCCGGTTGTCATCGCATGTTGTGTTGACACAGAGTCCTTAGGAGGCATGGTCACTCGGGCGCGAGAACTCAAGGAGGCGGGAGCCTTCGCAGGTACCCCCCTTGATAAGATCGACCCAGAAAAATATGCTAAGGGCAAACCAATGGATCCGGCTAAAGCCGAAGCCTATCTTCGCTTAAACGCTGCCATTGCTATTGATCACATTACATTACGTGCAGTTGACCTTGGTCTTGGTACTTGTTGGATTATGATGTTCGACCAAGAGAAAGTAAAACAGATCCTAGGGTTAGGCGATAATTATAATGTCGTGGCCTTAATTCCCGTTGGTTACGCTGACCAAGATCCCAACGCCCGTCCTAGAATTGAATTAACTAAACTCTTACTTAAAGAGGTTTAAAGCCAAAACATTTGTGGTCCACCGAAATCCTAAACTTCCTGTAAACTTTCTTGAACGGAAAGACCCCAGCATTGCCGGGGTCTTTCCGTTTTGATTAAAGGCCCGTTCCCACTTGTTATGCTGTCGTGAAATTCGTCACACTGGTTGTTGCTAAATAGTTTCCAGCCACATCAGATACATTGGTCGTACAAATTGCGACATATGCAGTGGCAGCCGTTAAGCTCGATGTTGGGTGGAGGGTTAAAATCTTGCTTGTACCGTCAAGTGTCAACGTGCCGGGGATAATCGTTCCGTCAGTTGCTTTTAATAGAAAGAAGTTGGCAGAAGTTACCTTCGATGGGTCAATGGCTTCATTAAACGTCCAGATCATGTTGGCGGTGATTAGCACCGCTGCTGCTGCATCGGCTGGGGTGGTAATAAGCGTCGGCGCGGTAGTATCGACTGTCGGAATTGTTACGGCTGTAAACCAAGTTGAATCGATCCCCACAGGGCAGTTCGGGTCGATTGAATCAACGTGATACTCCCACATTCCGTTGTATTGAGTGGTCTGAAAAAGTGCTTTTACTTTGGGCGCTTGAAACTTCACTTTCCCTTGCTGTCCTTCCAAATTGTCATCCGGAAGTTGGAAGGCTCCTTTATAAAGCACCCCGTAGCGTTTGGCACCACCGCGCAAAGTTGCCTTATATAGCAAGGCGACATAAGGGGCTATGTCTGACCCTGAGGCATAAACTCCACCCGTCACTGCAGTGGTTTGACCCAGCAATTCTACCCTTTGCGCACTGGTTAGATCCGCAAGGTCAACTTCTATGTCGACACTATCAAGGGTGGTTGCCTGATCCCAAAGAATATTCTCTGCAAATAGTTTTTCGGTGTTTTGCTTAGGCTTGATGCCTAACGTTTGTACCCCGGCATAGTATTTTGGCACGGCATAGGTCAGTCCTGTAATATCGTCTTTTGTTTGTTTTGCGACGTAAAGTTTTTCTATACCAATAATCGGCATACTTCGTTCACTCCTTCCCGACTAAACTACATAAGAAAAGCGCATGGCCTTGTGATAAATCTGAGTGTCAGATTCATACAGGTCAAGCGCTGTTGTTCGTTTGAAGCCTTCTGCTTCCAAAGTCAATTTAACCTGATCAACCAACGGTGAGTTGTCGCCTTTTGACCACACATCAACTTGCACATAATAGCCAGTAGCTATTTCATCATTTTCTGCCCAAGCCTCCCCCTGTTCGTTATAGCAAAAGAAGGTAATGTAAGTTTGAGCTGTCCCTAAATACGTTTGCCAGAATACCGGAACGCCCAGCGGTTTGAGAGCTTTCACTAGGATGCTGTTAATCATAATCCCAAGGACTTCGCAATCGTGTGTTTCATCGTTTCTTCAGCCTCTGCTTGCTTGTGTTCATAGGCTGGTTGAACGAAGGGCTGGGCTTGCATCTTGCTTGTACCCCATTCCAGGAATTTAGCTCTCCAGTTCGTAGTTTTACCGGGACCGATTTCGAGATATTTAACGCCATCTTTCGTTTTAACACCGGATACTTGAATGTCGTCTCGGATGTGGAGGTGAGTGATCGAGCTCACCTTGACGAGGCTTTTCATTTCATCGGCAATAGGTTGAGCAGCGGCCTTGAGTGCTTGATTCTCGACCCGACTAGCCTTATCACTCACAAGCTTAAGTTGGTTTAACAGTTCATCAAGTCCTTGAAGTTCCATTTCAGCCGCCATTTTGTAACACCTGCCTTGTGTGTAGTTCTAGCCAGCGCCTTCGCCCTGTCGGATCAACTGGCGGTACCTTAATCTCAAACGAATCTGCACCATGGATAACTTTCATGCCTGCTTTAATGCCGCATCGGTACCGGAGAGTAAACAAAATATCCGTTTCAGCTTGTGCTGCTGCAGCCTGATAAAACAATTTCCCTTTAAGCCCGGTTCTTTTTGCATAGGTGGTCATGAGCGTTTGCCAATCTTCCAGTGGGTTGCCGCTATCATCCGTCTGGTCACGGGCAGCGTTATATTTAATCATGATTTTATGTCTTAAATCCCCCGAATTCATAGCACCCCTCCCTTACAATGGCGCTATTCTGTCCATCCATAGGAGCGCCGACACGGCAAACGCTATCTCCCCAGGTGCTTGTCCTGTATCACTTAGGGGTGTCCGATTCTCATACCAATGGCTGATGAGTAGTTTCATGGCTTGCTTTACTTTTTGCGGGACATTCTCTGCTGTATCACCGTAACCACAAGTAAACTCAATCACAATCGCATCCAGTGGGAAGGGTACGAAGGAGGGCCAGTGCTGTGCATAAGGGGAAGATAGCCTACCCGAAACTCCGCGCGTGCTGACAACATATTGTTCGGTTTCGTTCAGTGTTGTCTCTATCCCGGCGGAGTTCTTATAAGTGACTCGGTCGACGGTTTGCAGGTTCCCTCTCGGTAGTTCAATCACTCGACTTGGCCAGTAGTCAAAACTCATTTGCCAAGTTTGAGTGATGTAGGCGCGGTTTTGAAACGCTTCACAATACTCCCGAGCGGCTATAATTAAGGCACTCAAGTAGTCATCCTCGGAAGTATCGGTCACATCGTCCACTCTGAGATAGGTCTTTACTTCCTGAACCTTCAATGGTTCATTGGCGGGTGGTGTGGTTAAGACTAAATTCATAACACCCCCCTTTCACGAAAAAGAAGACGACAATGCGTCTTCTTTTTAATCGATGATGTCACTAGGCGGAGTTGATCCACCATAACGCAAATCGCTCAGTATATACTGAGCTGCCGTAATATTGGACACATCAGAGGCCGCAGTTTTTACCGTAATGCAATCGAAGCCGTTGTTCACATCCATGTGAGAAGGATCAATTTGGAATATGATTAGTTTCCGTTTGAGGGTAGCAGAAGTTGTGAAGGCTACTGCATCGTTTTGTCGGACCAGAGCGTCGGTTGCAGCACAATCTTGGTCTGCCCAAATGGGGACGGCATAAGTTATGGCTTTACTGCCGGTACCGGTTACGTCTGTGGCTTGCTCGATCGTTATGCCCATAGTGGCGGCATTGGCTTGATTGACGTGAACCAACACAAAGCACTTTTCAGCATCCCGTAGAGATACATAGGCCCCGATAATGACTCCACCTGCTTGCGGTGTAATCGCTTCGACTGGCTTACAACATTCAGGAATATTACACATAGGTTTATGCCTCCATTATATTTATTTTAGACACGTTATTACCTTGTTGCCGTAGCGACAAACGGGCTTAGAGTATTAGACCCCTTAAACGGAGTCAGTGCATTATTCCAAACGGGTTGTCCATCAACTCTGTAAATGAATCTGAAACAATTCTCGTCATACAGGAAGCGCACGTGGATTGACGATGCTGCGTTAATTCCACCTTTGTCAATAATCAGATATTGAGACAAATCGCCCAGGAGGATATCTCCCGACGTACCCAGAGTAGGACATTGCTCCAAGGGAACGACAGGTCTGCCAAACAACGTACTATAGGGTGATCCAGAAACTCCGCCTGCTGGCATATATACTGGGAGTCCGCCTGTGCCCACAGCCAGTGACATGGTATAGAGCTGGGGTTCGATGTCTTGGTTAATATACCAGACAGCATTTTGGCGGGAGCGTCCCCAGCAGCGTGACCACATACCCACGATGTTTTGAATGTTGATGGTACCTGTTGCTTGACCGACTACTTTGGGAACCTGCACTAAGGCCTTGCCATTCAAAATACCTAAAGGCATACCCGCACCCGTTCCATTTAGAATTGCGTCGTCCAGCTTGAACCCGAACTCTTCCGCGAAACCTTGACTGATCACGGCTTCCAAGGCGGTAGAGTCTAACAGAAGTTCATCCGTTGCATAACAAAGGCCCGTTAATTTATGGAGGTTGAGTTCCATCTGACGAAACTTAGGTTTGCTTCCGGTCATTGCATCAGCCTCACCTTCCCAGTAAGCCTGAATGCCGCCCCAGCGAGAACCGTTCGCGCGGTTACTCTCATCAATGGCATTGATTTTAAGGCCCGTTGCATTGGTGCTCAGGGGTACTTTGTTACAACGACTAGCCAACACCCCAGTGTCATAAGCCCGTTTAAGAATCTCCTTGGTGAAGTCGTCGTCGACTAGGAACCCACCGTCGCTGCCCACATTTTCATTTAATCCCGTAGCCGCTTTAATGGATAATCTGTTGTCGATAGAACCCCCGGGCTTAGCTGCTTCAATCACGGCACGCAGTTGTTCGCCAAAATTGGAGAATCTCTCTATTTTCGCTTTGGGTTCAGCGTACAACGGAAGATTGACTGGATTGGTGATATCTTTTTGACGCGCTTCCAGTGCCACAGCCGCCTTGATGGTGTTTTCAAGATTGACTATTTCCACTTGCAGCGCATCGAAATCGACTTGTTGCTCGGCGCTAAATCCTTTCCCAAGTGCCATGGCTGTATTTAAGAGTGCTTGCTGTGCATCCAATTTCTGTCTGAGTAATGCTTTAAAGTCCATGAACTAATCGCCTCCTATTTAAATTTAATTGTGCTTGATATAGGACGATCCCCAGCTGGTCAATGTCATTGTCAGCTGTTTCATCGTCACTCGTTCCCATACCGTTGTCCCCACTATCGCCGTTATCCAGTTGAGCTAGAACTTCAGTCAAACACTCCATCGCTTGCTGAATGAGTGCTTCGTTGGCGGATGATATTGTTCGGCCTGCGTTTTGAATCTCGGGCAAATTATTAGGCAGTGGTACAGCGACGACGCTTACCACTGCCTTGTTGCTGGGTTGTTGATCGGCTTGTTCTTTAGGCTGTTCATTGGTTGGCTCGTTGACCAACGGCTCTGCTTCTGAACTGGCTAATGCTTGTTTCGGCGGGTTACGGAATCTGCCCAGATCAAATGACAAACCGTTCAGGGTCAGGTAATCTTTGTTCATGGAGGCTGCAATTAGCTGGGTCCCTTCAATCACATCGGCAAAGCCCAAGGCCACTGCCTCTTCGGCATTCATCCAGGTTTCAGCATTCACCATTTCCATGATCTTCTCTTCATCAAGGCCTGTTTTTGCTTGGTAGGTTGTCAGGATGCTTTCGTCAATTTTATCCATGTCATCCGCGAGCTTCCTCAGATCATGGGCGTTACCGATGGCCATGGTCCAAGCTTTGTGAATCATCAGCATGGCATTTTTCGGCATATATATCGTGTCGCCCGCCATGGCAATCACTGAAGCAATGCTGGCGGCTAGGCCATCGATATATACGTTTTTCTGAGCTGAATGGCGTTTGAGCATAGAGTAGATGGCTTGTCCGGCAAAAACATCCCCGCCGCCGCTGTTAATGTAGATGTTGAGTACTGAGATGTCACCCAGTCCCTTTAAATCCTGGGCGAAATCTGAAGGCGTTATTTCATCTCCATACCAAGTCGAACTTGAAATGTCTCCGTACAACAAAAGCTCCCCTTCAGAGGGAGCCTTTATATTTGCCCTAAATTCCCAAAACTTCTTTTTCAATGTCTCACCTCCTTTCGTTGATCATTTTGTAGGTGTCCTCAGCTAGAGCATTAGGCGATACAGAGTCCTCTGTGGATGGGGTTTGACCTGCTTCGGCGAAGTTCAACGGCTGCATGTAAATATCCCCATTGGCTATAGGAGTCATGTTTTCAAGCTTCCTAATGTCGTTGACCGATAACCAACCCCACTGTCTGCCTTGCGCATAAGAAGTGGCACGACTTAGAACGTCCCCTCTCAGAAGGCTGTCGATTTTAAACTCAATATAAAATCCAGCCCTGCGTTCCAGAGGTGTTAAGAGCTGCATATTGATGTTTTCTTCCCACCGTTTGAACCAGGGCAGCATGGTGTACATAACAAATTCAAGGCTTTGTTGTTCAATGTTTGAAAAGGTGGCTCTATCTAAATTCTGTATCAGGTGCAAAGGTACTCGATAGATCCGAGCTACGTCTTCCAACTGAAATTTTTTGTTCTCGATCAGTTGAGCATCCGCTGGCTTGATCGATAATTGACTAAACTTCGCGCCGCCTTCTAAGATGATGGGCTTACCAGTATTGGCCAGGCCCTGATAACTTTTGGCGAAGTCCTTTTTCAGACGTTCATACGCAGTATCTGCCAGTGCACCTGGATACTCAATCACCCCTGACGAATTGGCCCCATTTTTATAGAAGTTGATACCAAAGCGCTCATACGATAATCCCAAGCGAATGGCCGAAGAGACATACTCAATCGGAGACAACCCCACAACACCGTCCATGCTCATTCCGGCGACGTGAAAAACCTGATCTCTTGATAACTCGAGTTGTTTCGTTCCATCCCGAATCTTGTAGACTAACCTGTTCGTGGCGAGGTCTCGGGTGATCGTTACCTTCGACCATTCGTAGGGATATAGCCCCACGAGATCACCATATTTGTTAACTAACTTTTGGCTGACGGAGTTGCCGCCAAGGTTTAGAGAAACCATACAGGTTTCTTTGAAATTGAACGGAGACATTTCTTCGTTGGGCTGGTTATGCAGAATATCGTAGATGGCTAGGTCATTTCTGGTTTCGCGGTCTCCATTCTCCTTCTTCCGGTAAAGCATCACGGGTGTACCGGCCAATGCTTCTGCAAGGACCCTTACACAAGCAAAAACAGCCGTGTATTTCATGGCTGCTCTAGAATCCATTTGGCCTGGATGGTCTAAGTCTGAAACGTCGTCGCCATTTAAGAAGCGTTGAATGTAGTCGTCAAAGCCTTGACCGAAGAAGAATTTAGCGCGTTGGAAGAATTTCAAATATTATCACCTCCTTGTATAGCCTGCTTCCATAGAGTAGCTATAATTATTGGGCTATCCATGCTGAAGAGACCCAATGTATGTGTAATCGTTGTTTCCATGTAATAATTAAAAGTTTATGCTCTAATTTAGAAGGAAAATAGTGTCAAATGTAGAATATAGTCAATAGTAAATTAATACAATTGCTTGGAGGAGACAGAATGGATAACAATAACGAAAATCAATTTAACGAAAAGCAGTATAGAAAGTCTGTGGACGACGCATATGAACAAGAACTGAATGAAATAAATGCCCAACTTGAAAAAGAGATCCTTTTTGCGTTAGTAGGTGATGTGAATGTTGGCAAATCTTCCACAGTTAATCAAATTATGGGTGAAGATGTCGCTAAGGTTGGGGCAAAACCCGGCGAAACAGTAGAAATTGGAAGATATCAATATAAGGGAAAAGACAAAATCGTTTTTATTGATACTCCGGGGTTAAATGACATCAACCAGGGTAATTCCAATGAGACTATTGATTATTACAAGAATGCGGATGTAATTTTGTTCCTATTGAATTCCGCTGGTACTGTCTTTTCAAATGAAGAAAAAAAATGTTTTGATCAAATTCAGAAGATTAACAAGCACATTGTTATTGTATTGAATAAAATAGATGCAACTAGCGAATCCGACATCCAGATTCAAACTAAGTTCATAGTAGAAAATGTTGGTAGCAGTTACCCGATAATACCTATCTCGTCGAAAAATGGACAGAATATTGATAAACTAAGAGACGTTGTGCTAAATGTGCTGAAAGTGAAAGGGAAGGATATTCTTTTTTCTCGATTTCTAAAGGATAAATCACCTATTGCAAATAAATGGATTATAGGGGCGGCTGCTTCAGCCGGAGCAATAGGACTTTCTCCATTACCCGGATCAGATATTATTCCAATTACATCGATACAGGTTGGTCTTTTAATTAAGTTAGCCACACTTTACGACAAGCCAATATCAAAAGAAACAGCTAAAGAGCTAATAATATCAACGATAGTTGGCAACGTAAGTAAAACCATCTTTAGGCAAATCTTAAAATTTATTCCAGTAGCTGGAGAAATAGTAGGTGCTGCTGTAGCGGGTACTATGACCGCTACCTTAGGATATGCGGTTAAATACGCATATGAAAACAACATTGAACTTGATCCAACTAGCTTAAAGGCAATTTTTGAAATGATGGCTAAAAAGAAGACTCAATCTGCCTAGTTATTACTCTCTTTACTTGATAGCCATCAACATCAACCTCACTTAAAGAGTACTCCTTACATTGAAGATGAAGTAGATGCTCTTTAGTGAATACTAAAGAGCATCACATACCACTTGTAATCCACCTTTTTAGTTGAAGAATTATAATTCCCTTACAGTATCAGCAATCCACGCTTATCATAAATACTCCCACCATCATCCTTATGTCTTAAAGCTCTGTCCAGAGCCATAATAAGCGCTACAGCACCGTCAATTCGTTCGGTGCTTTTTTCTTTATCCGGTTTGATATTCCCCGCGGGGTCGGTTCTGACATAGATGTTATCCATCATCCAGCGTAACGCCGGATTGCCGCCATGGGCTATTTTTTCATCCATAGTCAGCCTCATCAATTCCTTCGTTGAAGGAGACATATCCTTAAATCCCTGCCCAAACGGCACCACTGTAAAACCCAAACCCTCTAAGTTCTGAGACATTTGCACTGCGCCCCAGCGGTCAAAGGCAATCTCGCGGATGTTATAGTTAACTCCAAGTTGTTCAATGAAGGTTTCAATAAATCCGTAGTGAACGACGTTACCCTCTGTTGTTTTAATAAAACCTTGCTGCTCCCAAGTATCGTAGGGCACGTGATCGCGTAGCACTCGCTTGTCCATATTGACTTTAGGTATCCAAAAGAAGGGCACAACTTGATATAAGGCGTCCTCGTCGTTTGGTGGGAATACTAGGACAAAGGCAGTAATATCAGTCGTACTTGAGAGGTCAAGTCCGGCATAACATTCGCGTCCTTTTAACCTTTCAAAGTCAACTGGAAAGGCACATTTGTCCCATGCTTCCATAGGCATCCAACGTATTGATTGCTTGACCCAAATACAGAGTCGCAATTGCTTAAAGGAGTTTTCCTCAGCGGGGTTTTGTCTAGCATTATCACATGCAATAGCCAGCTTATCTTCAGCAACAGTAATCCCCATGCTTGGATTGGCCTTCCGCCAAGTTTTAGGCTTTGTCCAGTCATCGGTTTCACTCGCTGCGTAAATGGTGGGGTAAAAAGTCTTGTCAGTTTTTCTACCTTCTAATATATCAACCGCCTTCTGATGAATCTCGAAACCGATACTGTGTATATCGTTGCCTGCTGTGGTGATCAGAAAATTTAATGGCTGTCGTCTCGCATCCGACGCGCCTTGAAGCATGACCCGTGCCATTTCTCTATTCGCAACGTGTAACTCATCGTAGAGAACGGCATGGGGATTGATACCGTGTTTAGAAAACGCTTCACTTGAAAGAACCTGGTAAAATGAGTTCTTCTCTGGAAAAACAATCCGCTTCTGTGACGCTACGATCTTTAACCGTTTTTGAAGTGCTGGACACAGACCAATCATATCGACGGCCACCATATAAATTAGACTGGCTTGTGCTCGATCTGCTGCACAACTGTATATTTCTGCTCCATATTCATCATCCGCCACCAGCATAAACAGGGCGATCGCCGCCCCAAGCTCTGTCTTGCCTTGCTTTTTAGCAATCTCAACATACGCCGTATTAAACTGACGGTTCCCGTCTTCCTTTACCACACCGAAAATGTTACTAATAATATCCTTTTGCCAATCGAGTAACACAAACGGTTTGTTATGCCACTCTCCTTTGGTATGCCTAAGGTTTTCAATAAACGCGATCGCATAATCCGCTTTGGCTTCAACATAATGTGAGGTCGGCTGCATAAACCGGGTTGGAGTAAAGGCTTTCGTGTTTTTTCTAGCCAAAATCTCACCCCGACTCTTTAATTACTTCGAGTAGAAATCCACCAAAAAAGAAACCTCCCAATTTTGAGAAGTCCCTTTGCTTTTTTTAGTAGCTGTCAATCCACTCCATTGCCTCTTCAAGGCTGTCGCACTCCCATTCGAGTTACACAATTTACTCATTAGCCCTGAAACTGGCACCACAAGCGGATTTCAGATGTGCTTAATTTGCAGACAAACTACGGTCTCGACGTGCCCTGTCTCTGAGACATAAATCTCCTCTTAACCGAACTAGAAATGATATCCTCCATCGTACGGATACCTGTCATCCTCATATATGAAAACGAA
>Ga0209123_1000688_pt1 | contig 40207 bp, 24 predicted proteins | sample BarGraIncu00431A_FD_184500 | JGI IMG/M metagenome (GOLD analysis project Ga0209123, IMG submission 184500) | Arctic peat soil microbial communities from Barrow, Alaska, USA - Barrow Graham LP Incubations 004-31A (SPAdes) (version 2) | ecosystem: Environmental > Terrestrial > Soil > Wetlands >...
CATAATATTACGCAATCTATATTATTAAAGGCTGAAGCCAAACAGATTGGATGTGTTAAATATGATAAAAAAGATCTTCCTCAACCGGAAAGTATGATTTATCATTTGAATTCACGCCAATCAGCAGCATGGATGAAGAATATGAAATCCATTCCTGAAAGAAATGCAGATACAAAAGACTTGCCCAAGACTGAATACAATCCCTGGTCTTATAAATTTTTTACAAAATTGCAGTTTTCTCAGACTTATAATTCTCCCAATTGGTCCAATGGGGGAGAAAGCAATATGGCAGGACTTGCGACCGTTTATATGGAAGCCAATTACTCAGACCTCAAGAAAGTACAATTTGACAATAATCTGGAAGCAAAAATTGGATTAAATACTGTGTCGAATGATTCACTTCGCAATCTGAATGTCAGTACAGATCAATTAAGGATGGTCAGTAAGCTGGGTGTGAGAATGTACAATGATTTGTATTATTCCTTTTCCGGAGAGTTTATCACTCAATTTCTGAACAACTACAGGGCCAATACAATGACATTTCAATCTTCTTTTATGTCTCCGGCCAAGATGTTCATTGGTCTTGGTGTTGACTATAAAAAAACTGGTAAAAAAACTGTAAAATATAATTTTTCCCTTTTACTTACGCCTTTGACCTGCAAAATGAGTTATCTGTACGATAATGTAAATATGCAATCTTCGTCCTATGGCATTGATGAAGGTAAGCACTTTAACAGTGAATTGGGTAGTAAAATTGCCGCTACACTAACCTGGCAATTGTCAGAGAATGTACAATGGAAATCGAATTTCTACTATTTTACAGACTTTACTTATGTTGATTCGGATTGGGAAAATACGATTGACATGAATTTGAACAATTATTTTACAACGTCTTTTTATATTCACCTCAAACTGGATGACCGATTAAAAAGACCAGCCGGAGAACCGCTGATACAAATGCAGGAATTGTTTAGTTTTGGTATGGTTTATCGTTGGTGAAAATTTCAATGCAGGGAATTCAATGATATAGTGTAAAATTATTTAAAATAATTCCGATATTGCAGGCTTCAATTTTTAAAAAGATATCAAATTATAAACCAATGAAGGATTTAATTTTAGTTACCGGAGGTACCGGTTTTATCGGATCACATACTGCCGTAGAGCTCATTGAAGCCGGTTACGAAGTTGTAATTGTCGATAATTTATCAAATTCAGATGCAAAAGTCATTGACGGCATTGAAAAAATAACGGGTGTCAGACCCAACCTGGAAGTGGTTGACTGTACGGATTATGAAAAAATGAAAGCTGTTTTTGAAAAATACAAGAACATCAAGGCTGCCATCCATTTTGCTGCTTACAAAGCTGTAGGTGAATCTGTTCAGAAACCTTTGATGTATTACAAAAATAACCTGGTATCATTGGTTAATATGTTGCAACTCATGGAGGAATTCAAAGCTGTAGGTTTTGTATTTTCTTCATCCTGTACCGTTTATGGACAACCAGATGTTTTGCCTGTTACAGAAGATGCCCCTGTAAAACCACCAATGTGTCCTTACGGCAATACCAAACAAATTGCTGAGGAAATCATTCATGACAATGAAATAGCAGGAGCAACTTTCAAATCGATTATCTTACGTTATTTCAACCCAATCGGTGCACATCCATCCGTTGAAATCGGAGAATTACCTTTGGGTGTTCCACAAAACCTGATTCCTTTAGTTACCCAGGCTGCTGCAGGGCTACGTCCTGCATTGAAAGTCTTTGGAGACGATTACAATACTCCTGACGGCTCCTGTATCCGTGATTACATCAACGTTGTAGATCTTGCCAAAGCTCATGTTATTGCTGTGAAAAGATTGATTGAGGATAAGTGCTTAAAGAATGTTGAAATCTTCAATCTTGGTACAGGTCGTGGTTTATCTGTTCTTGAAATCCTTCATACTTTTGAAAAGGTAACCGGCGTTAAACTTAAATATAATATTGTAGGACGTAGAGATGGTGACATCGAACAGGTATGGGCTAATCCTGATTTTGCAAACAATGTGTTGGGATGGAAGTCTGAAACTTCTGTGGAAGATACGTTGCTTTCTGCCTGGAAATGGCAAGAACGTCTTTTGGGAAAGAACTGATTAGTTCGAATATTTTTGAAGGAGCCTCGCAAATGCGGGGCTTTTTTTATACTCTGAAATAAACCGGTTTAAACTATCAAGAAGCGTTGTTTTACCCGGTCTGACAGCCCATGCTTGTAATTGCGTAAGTCCCAGATTGGTCTGAATGTCTATTTGGGGATATTTTTTTTGATAAGATTGAGCCACAAAGTTGTCACATGCTGCAAAATCTAAAAGTCCTCTGGATACATCATTTATCAGATCTCTATTTTTGTTTCCAATAAATTTACTGATATGAATGGAATCACTGATTTCATTGGCTAAGTGGTGCATTCGTGAAATGTATGGAGAATTTTCGGTCATCGCTATTTTTTTTCCACCCAATAAAATCTGATCTCGAATGGGCTTTTTCCCGTTGTTGAATTCTTTTTTGCGTTGTACAAGTACCACATAACTTTTCAAAATCGGTTCTGTATAGGAAATAGTACGTCGTAATTCTGAAAGGATGGGAAGAGGCCCGGTAAGGATATCGCATTTCCCTGATGTTAGAAATTTTACACGCTTTTTAAAATTGGTTTCAGTCATGTATTCCAGGTCCAGATTGTATTTGTCCGAAAAGGCTTTGACCAATTCATACTGAAAACCATGAAAGCCTTTCTTGTCTGCATAATAGCTAAACAAATCTTCTTCTCCACAAACCCTGATGATGCCCCGTTTAACTATTTTTGGAAGGTCATTGGATTTTTTATTGCATTGTTTAAGGTCAAATATAAAGGCAAAAGCCACCCAAAAAATAGTGAAAATCACTAAAAGCAAGTAGGAATGTTTGTGTTTCGGTTTAATCATAAAAATTCCAGGATAAACCAACTTTCAGAATGGTCGGATTCATTGGATAATGCGGTGCCGAAAAGTATTTTGGTGTGGCAAAGAGGCTGCTCAGATGGGAATACATTACAAAAAAGCGCATACGTTTCAGATGAAAATTTCCGTACAAATTCATCATAGGATAGTTCCCGATTTTTACATTTTGTTGGGTGTAAAATTGTCCGGTGGCAGGCATATAAGCAGGTGCGTAATACGTTGTATTATATCGGCAATCTACCCCCAGTTGGGTAGTCATTACTTTTGAAATTAAAAACTTGAGGTATAAGTTGGAGTAAACGGCCAAGTCAGGTAGCGGTAATATATTTTGGTTGCTTGAAAGTTGGTAAACAGCATCGTTGTCCCAATTAAAAATGTTCACACCCAGATGTTGTTTCCAGTTGAAAGACAATACCTGGATATTCCCTGAGTATTGAGCAGGTACAGCCTGATTGTTGAAATAGACATAGTTGGTCAGGTTTTCAACACCGGCATTGGCACTAAAACCGAGTTCAGGAATGCTCAGTGAACCTCTTACGCGCGTCTTGTTTTCATTCTTGAACGTTTTGTCCCAATTGAAATGGTTGGAATAATAATGCTCCAGAAAATAATCCGGATGAAGATTCTTTATATAACCGTCTGTTGACAGACTGACCGGGTGATCCCAGAATTTGAAATTGGTCTGGAGATTACCATTCAATTCAAAATCGCCTAAATCTTGACCCATGACACAAATTTTGGCCAATGCAGCATAGGTCAATACCGTTCCCTGACGTTTGGACAGTTCTCCACCTGCCCATAAAAGGCTTTTTGAGTAAGTACTTAAACGGCTGAAAGAATTTGCGGAATCTCTTAGCGACGCACTGGGTGAATAAGAGGTATATCTACGGTAGTCATGTTCCAAAAAGGCAGTTAACCCGAATTTTGCCCATTTGTGAAATCCTTCCCGCAAGGCAATTCCGAATGTATTCCGGATTTGCAGTATGGAGCTGGTATCTGCCGTGTACTTGTTGTTGATGTTTGCTATACTATCGTAATAAGCCAGGTTGGCCGATGTCGATCTATAGCTTCTCTGACTTTGATCAATGTACAGTGTATGAATCAGACTCGTAACAGGTATAAATTCAATGACGGTATCGATGGGTATCTTTACATCTTCGGCTTTTTGATACGGAATCTTTTTAAGAGGGTACAAAGTCGTATCCCGTTCCCTATAAATGGTGCGTTCAAAACCAATATTGTATTTGTGATTGAAAAAAAAATGGTTGTTTCTGATCTGTGATTTTGCATCTTCCAATGCAATGGGAATATTCAAACTTTCATAGGTCTGCAATCCACCGCTCATTAGCAATGGATTTGTGATGTACCTGTCATCCGTGATACCACCGTTCTCAAAGTTCTCCAGGTAATTGATAGATACTTTCCAGAAAGCCTCGTATCGGGAACCCTGGTAATTACCAAAGAAATTGGCCAGTTTACCTCTTGTTGCATTTCTGGTGTAAAATCCACGGGCATAAAGTATTTCATAATCTACGCCAAAATTGAATTTCTTGTTGACATTTGCTGAAAAAAGGAATTTGAAATTCTCTTCCTGAGACAGATCTTTACCAAAAGTTGTGAGATACTTTATGTTTGTATAAGGCGTTGTTGTATTGAAATAAAGCTGATCATTTGGCATGGTTATCCAATTATCATAGGGGCGCATAAACAGAAAGGCATTTTTTTCTGTGCGATCCATGTAGATCTTGGACATAAAAGGCGAACCCATGTTTCCAAGACATTCAGCTACTAAGGTTGTATTTCTTTCAGGAAAAGTTTGGTTCTGAAAATTCAAAAGCAATGTATCAGGAGTGGTGGCTTTACTTTCACCCAGAAAATCATCCACATTCCAGGTTTTTATTCTGGATAAATAGGTCTTATCATTATTGGATTTGGAATCTTTCTTATTCTGATTTGAATTAGAATCCCCACTGCTTTCCTCTGTAGTAGAAGAATTTCCATAATCGTCCTGAGCCACAGCATTTAGACCGATTCCGAACAAAAACAGGAAAATAATTGGCTTTATATTGATGCACATACCAATGAAACGGTTTTGCACGCAAATATACAATCTTTGACTGGAATTATTGGGAGGCACTTTGTAAAAAGATGTAAAGAATGCTATAATTGAGATGTAGACTCCGTGTCCATTTGGTTTTTTTCGTATTTTTGTCTGAATAAACTATGACTTTATGTCTCCGGAAAAAGAAATCCAGGATTTACGCCTTGAATTAAATCAAGCCAATTACGACTATTATGTGCTGTCATCTCCTACGATGTCCGATTTTGATTACGACTCAAAATTAAAAAGACTGCAGGAACTTGAGGATACACATCCTGAACTAAAAGATGATGCGTCGCCTACCCAAAGGGTCGGAAGTGATATCAGCCGGAATTTTAAGCAGGAAATCCATCGTTTTCCAATGCTATCACTTGGGAATACCTATACGGAGGCAGAAATCAGGGATTTCTACGAACGTACACGCAAAGCATTAAATGAGCCCTTCAGTCTGGTCTGTGAACTGAAATTTGACGGTACATCCATTGCCCTGACCTATCAGAATGGCCGGTTGGTAAAAGCTCTGACCCGTGGTGACGGAGAAAAAGGGGACAACGTCACCGACAATGTAAAAACCATTCGAAGTATACCATTAATCTTGTTTGGAAAGGATTACCCGGATGACTTTGAGATTCGGGGAGAAATACTGATGCCCTGGGAAGTTTTTGAAAATCTGAACAAGGAACGGGAAGCGCAGGAAGAGCCTTTGTTTGCCAATCCGAGAAATGCAGCATCAGGTACTTTGAAACAGCAGAATTCATCCGTAGTAGCTTCCAGAAAACTGGATGCCTATCTATATTACCTGCTTGGAGAAAATTTACCTTGTGACGGACACTTTGAAAATCTCAAACAAGCAGAAAAGTGGGGATTCCGTATTTCCGATGCCACGCGAAAATGTGATTCTATCGAAGAAGTCTTTGACTTTATCCATTATTGGGATACCGCCCGTAAGGATTTACCGGTTGCAACCGATGGCATAGTTCTCAAGGTTAATTCGCTTTTGCAACAAAAAAATCTGGGATATACGGCAAAATCACCCAGGTGGGCCATAGCCTACAAGTTTCAGGCTGAAAGGGCAAGTACGCGTTTGAATTCAGTCACCTTTCAGGTTGGCAGGACAGGTGCAGTTACACCTGTAGCCAATCTGGATCCGGTTCAATTATCAGGTACCGTTGTCCGAAGAGCAACCCTGCACAACGACGATGTGATTCAATCCCTGGATTTACACATTGGTGATCAGGTTTTTGTTGAAAAAGGAGGGGAGATTATCCCTAAAATAGTGAAAGTGGATCTTTCAGCCCGATTTATGGTTGGCGATAAGGTCCGTTTTATAAAGAATTGTCCGGAATGTGGCAGTGAACTGATCCGCATTGAAGGTGAGTCAGCTTATTATTGCCCCAATCAAGGGGATTGTCCACCGCAAATTAAAGCGCGTCTGGAGCATTTTATTCACCGCAAGGCCATGAATATTGACGGTCTGGGAACAGAGACTGTCGATACACTCTACAATGCCGGAATTGTTCACGATCCTGCCGATTTGTACCAACTGGATGGAAGGACTTTAATGACCATGGAGCGGTTGGGAGAAAAATCAGCCCGCAATATTCTTCAAAGTCTGAGAAATTCCAGATCGGTCCCTTTTGAAAGAGTTTTGTTTGCTTTGGGTATCCGGTTTGTCGGAGAAACGGTGGCCAAAAAATTGGCAAAATCATTGCATTCCATGGATGCCATCGCTTCGGCTTCTGTGGAAGATCTTGTTCAGGTGGAGGAAGTCGGGGTTAAAATTGCTGAAAGTGTAGTCAGCTATTTTGCTTCACCTACCAGCCAAAAGCTGATTTCCAGATTGAGAGAGGCAGGTCTTCAGATGGAGATTTCGCCTGAGCTCATTGCTGAAAAAGGCACCAAATTAGAAGGTAAAATAATTGTTATAAGTGGTACATTTACAAAACATTCACGTGACGAATATAAAGCGATGATTGAAGTGAATGGGGGCAAGAATTCGGGTTCTGTTTCTTCCAAAACCAGTTTTATTCTGGCTGGAGAAAATATGGGACCGGCCAAATTGGATAAGGCTGCTTCTCTTGGAGTCAAACTGCTTAATGAAGATGAGTTTCTGAAACTTTTAAATCAATAGAAATATGATAAACCTCTTTTTAAATAATCGGATCAAGAAATTATCCAATAATCATTCCAGATATAAGACGTTCCGGGAATACAAAGACATTCGTAAGATAACGTTGCTTTTTGATATAGAAAATTTACCCGAAGTGGAAGCTTTCGTCAAAACGTTGCTTGATGATGGTAAACAGGTTCTTGCCCATAGTTTTGTCGTGAAAAAGACTGTATATCCACAGCTTTCAGACATCTACCATCTATGGAATAAAGACAATCTGGATTTTTGGAGTGTTCCGCAAAGTTCAGATATAAAGGAGTTTAAAGCCAGTAAGCCGGATACGTTGATTGACCTGACAAATGGAACTTCACCGGTACTCAGATATCTGTTTCTGAACTCAACTGCAGCCTTTAGAGTTGGTTTCAATGATGAAAACGCTCAACTCTACGATTTGTTGATTGAAAGGACAAAGGAACAAGACTTTTCTTTTTTTGTCAATCAGATGCTTTTTTACATGAAGAGTCTTCGTACAAAATAGTATTTTTTCGTACTTTTGTATGCTCTTTATATTCCCACTGTCACTAATTTACAGCAACGGGAACGTTTTTGATGTATATAACCCGCCTAATCGCAGGACCAAATGATAAACAATAAATTGACTGGAATGGGAGTGGCACTGATCACCCCCTTCAAAGAAGACGAAAGCGTTGATTACAATGCTTTGGGACGTGTGGTAGACTATCAGATCAAGAATGGCATAGATTATCTTGTCGTACTTGGTACTACAGCCGAAACAGCCACCATGACCGAAGCAGAGAAGAAAGAAGTGGCTTCTTTCGTCATAAACCGCGTGAAAGGACGTGTACCTATTGTTCTTGGCGTCGGTGGTAATTGCACCCGTTTCGTTGTTGAAGAGTTCAAAACCAGGGATTTTACCGGGGTGGATGCCATTTTATCGGTAACCCCGTATTACAATAAACCTTCTCAGGAAGGAATTTATGAGCATTATTCCGCTTTGGCAAAAGCAACCGACCTTCCACTTATTCTGTACAATGTGCCGGGGCGGACAGGTGTTAATATGACGGCAGAAACCACGTTGCGACTAGCACGTGAGTTTTCCAACATCGTAGCAATAAAGGAAGCTTCAGGCAATATTAGCCAGGTGGATGAAATCATTAAGAGCAAGCCCAATGACTTTATGGTCATTTCGGGAGATGATGGCATAACTTATCCATTGATTACTATGGGGGCCGTCGGTGTTATCTCCGTGATTGGAAATGCTTTTCCAAAGGAGTTCAGCAAGATGGTACGATTGGCTTTAGCCGGTGATTTCAAGAACGCACTGGAAATTCACCGAAGCTTCACCGACTTGTTTAATCTGCTGTTTGTAGATGGCAACCCTGCCGGTGTGAAGTGTATGCTTCATGCAATGGGCTTCATAGAAAATAAATTACGTCTTCCACTGGTGCCTACCCGCATCACCACTTATGAAAAGATTCGTAAAGTGTTGGAAGATCTGAATGTAAAGATATAAAACGAGCATATGAATATTTCGTACAATTGGCTGAAGGACTTTTTAGATTTCGATTTAACCCCTGAAGAAACTGCTAATGCATTGACCTCCATTGGTCTGGAAAATGGAACCATCGAAGAAGTAGAAACTGTAAAAGGAGGACTGGAAGGTTTGGTTATTGGGCAGGTGCTCACCTGTGTTTTACATCCTGATTCCGATCACTTGCATCTGACCACGGTAAATGTCGGCCAGGCTGAACCTCTTTCCATCGTATGTGGTGCTCCCAATGTAGCTGCCGGTCAAAAGGTGGTAGTTGCTACAGTTGGTACCAAACTTTACGACGGAGAAGAATCTTTCACGATCAAAAAATCCAAAATACGTGGTCATGAATCTTTCGGAATGATTTGTGCCGAAGATGAAATTGGCATTGGTACCAGCCACGACGGAATTATTATATTGCCTGAAGATGCACCCGTTGGAATGCTTGCCAAAGATTATTACGGCATTAAAAGCGAATATATACTTGAAGTGGATATTACACCCAACAGGGCTGATGCTGCATCTCACTATGGTGTAGCCCGTGATTTGGCCGCTTTTTTAAAGCAAACAAATCCATCCGTTCAATTGAAAAGGCCTTCTGTGGAAGACTTTAAATCGGACGATAATTCCTATCTGGTCAAAGTGGTTGTTGAAAATGCGGAAGCGTGTCCCAGATATGCAGGTGTTACAGTTTCAGGCGTTACAGTTGCTGAATCACCCAAATGGTTGCAAGACCGTTTGCGTCTGATTGGTGTACGTCCCATCAACAATATTGTGGATATAACCAATTATCTTTTGCATGAAACAGGGCAACCTTTGCATGCTTTTGATGGTGCTAAAATTAAGGGCGATACCATTCGTGTCCGCACAGTAGAAGAGGGTACAGCCTTCACAACCCTGGATGAAGTGGAACGCAAGCTTTCTGCCAACGATCTGATGATCTGCAACGCAGAAGAGCCCATGTGTATTGGCGGTGTTTTCGGCGGTATTGATTCTGGTGTAACGGAATCTACCACAAAGATTTTTATCGAGAGTGCTTATTTTCACCCTATATGGATTCGTAAGACAGCCAGACGTTATGGATTGAACACAGATGCCTCTTTTCGCTTTGAGCGCGGTGTTGATCCTAATAACACCCTGTACGTGCTTAAACGCGCAGCTATGATGGTCAAAGAGCTTGCAGGCGGAACCATTTCCAGCGAAATAGTGGACATTTACCCAAAAACTATAGAAGATTTCAAGGTTTCTCTGAGTTTAACTAAAACCAATCAATTGATTGGTAAAGTCATAGAACCTGAAAAAGTAAAGTCCATTCTTTCAGCACTTGAAATGGAAATTATCTCGGAAAAAAGCGATGTCCTTGAATTAAAAGTTCCTGCTTATCGTGTTGATGTGCAAAGAGATGTGGATGTCATTGAAGATATACTCCGTATCTATGGATACAACAATATTGAATACAGTGATTCTCTGAAATCCAATATTTCCTATTCCACGAAACCTGACAGTCACCGAATTCAAAATTTGATTTCTGAACAACTGACAGCTTCCGGTTTTAATGAAATTCTGAATAATTCGCTGACTTCAGCTGCCTATTACACAGACTTACAATCTTTTTCATCTGAAGAATCGGTGATGATGCTCAATCCACTCAGTTCGGATTTGAGTTCCATGCGTCAGACCCTGCTTTTTGGTGGACTTGAAAGCATCGCTTATAATAGAAACCGTCGCAAGCAAGACCTGAAATTCTACGAATTCGGTAATTGTTATCATTACAAAGCGACTGAACGGAAAGAAGAAGACCGTTTGTCTCCGTATCGGGAAGAATTTCATTTAGGTTTGTGGCTGACAGGTAATATAAATGCTCAAACCTGGATTCACGCTGAGGAAAATTCTTCTTTTTACGTGCTGAAAGCCTATGTTGAGAATATTTTAAATAGACTGGGTGTCGATCGTGATAATCTGGTGATGGCGGAAAGTACAGATGACATTTTTGCAAATGCACTGATACTCTCAACCAGAGGTGGCAAGCCGATTGTAAAGATGGGGAGTGTGCAGGTTTCCTTGTTGAAAAAGATGAATATCAATGCAGACGTTTTTTACGCGGATATAGAGTGGAAAAACTTGTTGAATATGACCAAAAAGATCAATGTCAGTTACACTGAACTTTCCAAGTATCCGGAAGTTCGACGTGATTTGGCTTTATTGATCGATCATTCAGTCCGTTTCTCTGAAATTGAAAAAATAGCTTATGCCTCTGAGCGCAAATTATTGAAATCAGTAAGTTTGTTTGATGTCTACGAAGGAAAGAATCTGCCACAGGGCAAAAAATCCTATGCCGTAAGCTTTCTTTTACAGGATGAAAACCAGACTTTGAACGACAAACAAATTGAAGCAGTGATGAATAAGTTGATTAATAATTTCGAACAACAACTTGCTGCCACCTTAAGATAATACAATTAAAGTTATTTTGGCAGTCATTGATTGCATCATAAATTAGATTTTAAAATGGGAAGAGCGTTTGAATACCGAAAAGCGAGAAAGATGAAACGTTGGGGGAATATGTCCCGAACGTTTACAAGAATTGGTAAAGAAATTTCAATATGCGTGAAGGAATCCGGACCTGATCCAAGTGGAAACCCTCGTTTACGCGTGTTGATCCAAAACGCCAAGGCTGCAAATATGCCTAAAGACAATGTGGATCGTGCCATTAAAAAAGCTGTTTCCAAGGATTTCGGTGATTATAAGGATATGGTTTATGAAGGATATGGTCCTCACGGTATCGCTATTTTGGTGGAAACCAAGACGGATAATACAACGCGTACCGTTGCCAATGTCCGCAGTTATTTAAACCGTAACGGTGGTTCTTTGGGAACAACAGGCAGTCTGTCCTTTATTTTTGAACGTAAGTCTGTTTTCAAAGTTTTGCCTAAAGAAGGTATTGATGTTGAGGAACTTGAACTTGAAATGATTGATTGCGGTGCCGAAGAAATTGATATGGATGAAAATGAAATTATTATCTATGGTCAGCCTGAAGATTTTTCCCGTATTCAAACCTACCTGGAAGAAAACAATTTTGAAATAATCTCTGCTGAATTTGAACGTTTTCCGAATGAAACCAAAGATGTTACACCCGAAGAACGTGAAGCACTTGATAAATTGTTGGAAAAACTGGAGGACGACGAAGATGTTTCGAATGTGTATACCAATATGACACCTGCACCGGATGAAGACGAAGAAGGGGAAGAATAGAAGTTTTTAAATTACTTCAGCCACTATAAAATTACTGCCACCCACGAAAATCAAATCGTTTGGGTGGCATTCTTTTTTAGCAGCCTCTAAGGCGAGGGAAACTGTAGGGTAGGAGTTTCCATGCAATTTGTATGTTCCAGCCAATTTAGCCAGTTCTTTTTCCGGTAGTGCTCTTGGTATGGATGCTTTGGTGAAATAGTAGATAGCATCCTTGGGCAAAAGTTTTAATACACTGTTGATATCCTTATCGTTTACCATTCCAATGACTATATGAAGCCTTTCATGCGGGGTCAATGACAATTGTTTCGTAATAAACTGAAAACCACCTTCATTGTGTCCTGTGTCACAAATAATCCATGGATTAAGGCTTAAAGTATCCCAACGTCCCCGAAGATTTGTGTTCGTAATAACATTCTCAAATCCTTGATAGACAGACTTGTCTGTTATGTTGTAGCCAAGTGTGCGTACAACTTCCACTAAGGTAAGAACGGTGGCCGCATTCTCTTTCTGGTAAATGCCACCAAGTGCACAGGATATAGGTTTGTAATTATGGATACTATTTTCGCATATAGTTAGTTGGCTTCCGTAGGTCTTGGAGGTTTGATCTATCTTAAATGTATTTTCAGCCCAGTAAAGTGGAGCCGAAAGCCCTTTTGCCGTTTCTTCAAAAACCTTTTTGACACCACCTTCAGCACGTCCAATCACCACCGGAACATATTTCTTTATTATTCCCGCTTTTTCGAACGCAATCTTTTCCAGACTGTCACCCAGTAGAGCCATGTGGTCAAAACTGATATTTGTAATGACGGTTGCTATCGGTTGGATAATATTTGTGCTGTCCAGACGTCCTCCAAGACCCACTTCAATAATGGCAATATCAACGTTTTCTTCTGCAAACCAAATGAATGCGAGTTCTGTGGTCAATTCAAAAAAGGACGGCTCAATCGTCTTTGATAATTGGCTGATATATTCTTCTGTAAAAGCGATGACTCTTTTTTCAGGTATGGGTTGGCCATTTACACGGATACGTTCCCGGAAATCTTTTAGATGAGGTGAGGTGTAAAGCCCAACTTTATAACCGCTTTCCTGAAGAATTGACGCGGTTAAATGTGATACAGACCCTTTTCCATTTGTACCACCCACATGAATGCAGGGGTATTTCCGATGAGGATTTTGATACCATTCATCCAGTTCTTGAATATTCTTCAACCCGGGTTTATAGGCTGAAGTACCTTCTTTTTGATAAACAGGAATTTGGGTGAAAAGATAATCAAGGGTTTCCGAATAAGTCATTTTGATTGCAGTAATGTCAAATAGAATGTCACAAAGATACGGAAAAAGCAAAAAAATACGCTAATTTTACAGGATTATAAAATACTATGGGAACAACCTATATAGGCGAAATAGCCGCACTTGTCACATCTTTCTGCTGGGCAGCCAGTTCCATTTCTTTTGAAGCGGCGGGTAGAAAAGCCGGCTCTTTGGTTGTAAACTATATCCGGCTTTTTCTGGCATTCTGCATGTTGGGTATTTTTGGACTGTTTACAACTGGTTCGTTTTTCCCGACAGGTGCAGGTGAACAACAGTGGTTGTGGCTATCTATTTCAGGAATGATCGGATTTTTTCTCGGTGATTTATTCCTTTTCAAATCGTTCACCGTTATCGGATCGCGTTTATCCATGCTGGTAATGACTTTTTCTCCGGCATTAACTGCATTGATTGGTTTTTTCATGCTGAATGAAAGATTGCAACTCAATCAGGTTCTGGCTATTTTTCTCATTATCGGAGGTATTTTAATGGCTTTTATAGGACGTGAAAAGGGTAAATTTGTTTTCGCTATGTCTTTCAAGGGCTTTTTGTTTGCCTTGGGTGGAGCATTGGGACAATCGTTCGGCTATGTGTTCAGTAAAAAAGGGATGGGTGACTATGATCCGTTTGCCGCCACTCAAATTCGTATTATCACGGGTTTTATTTGCTTTACCATTCTGATTGCCGTTCTAAACAGATGGTCTGGTTTCGGAAAGGCTCTTAAAGACGCAAAAACGATGAAACTAATAACAATAGGGTCATTCTTTGGCCCAAGTCTGGGGGTGGGTTTATCTTTGTATGCTCTGACAAAAACTGAAACAGGAATAGCTTCAGCATTGATGGCTTTAACTCCCATATTGCTTATCGTTCCTGCTTTTTTTAAAGGCCGGCGAATAGCCCCGATGGAATTGATTGGTGCCTTTGTTTCCGTTGCTGGTGTAATGATTTTATTTCTGTAACTTTTAGTTTGTGGTACCGCTTACATTTTATATATTTGTATGGCGAAAACCGTTGGTTAGTGTCTTTTTTTGGCTATTAATCCACTTTACATATGAAAAATAATTTTTATAGTTTAGTTTTTTTTATGATACTTCTTGCCGGTTGTAAATCCAACCCTGAGGTTTACAATACTACGTACCGGAAGTTAAAGGACAAAGAAGAAGCGATGATGGATGCCAACGCCAAAACAGCCATGAAAGTCCCTAAAAGTGTTTTTACCAATGATTCTACCGGTAACTACCTGACTGAAAAATTAAATCTGATTCTTGGAAACGAAGTAAACTTCTCAACGTACAATATTGTGGCAAGAAGTTTTATCAATCGGACCAATGCCCGTGGATACTATTCTCAGATGGTGGATAATGGTTTCCCCGCAGCCTTGGTACAGAATGAAGATATGATGTACAGAATTATCATTGCATCCTTCTTATCGATGGAAGATGCTCAAAATAGATTAAAAGAAATCAGTAAGGCATATCCGGAAGCCTATATTTTGATTCGGATACTCTAATTATTTATGATATGAAAACCACAACAGTTATCCCGGCCCTTTTCTTTACCTCTCTTTTGTTTGTTGGATGCAGGCATGAAAAAGCACTCACAGTAAGTACACCAACCGGTATAAAGGAAATGTCCGAAAATGTTGCGAAAAATCAGCAGTTAAATGCGAATGACGTAAAAAGTTCAAAAGAGATTAAATATATAAATACCCCATCCGGACAGGTAGAGGTCGTTGCTGCTACATCCTATCAAAAACCTATTGTTTATGCAAAGACTAAAAAACAGATTAAAGAGGAGAAAAAATTAGCCAATGCACTGTCAAAAAAATCAGCAACAATAGTATCAACAACGCCCGTTGCAAAAGAAGCAACACCTGCAGTTAAAGAGGTGCCCGTTGCAATTCCTGCTGCGTCCAAATTTACAACAGAGAAGGATACCTTAGCCATGAGACTAAAAGAGAGACTGTTGGCTATAACATCCAATAAGACTGCCACTCAGATTAATTACAATCCTACTCTGATTGCATCCTACCTCAGAACTCCTGCAGATTTAAAGAAGTTCAGTGTGGTAGTCGGTAGTTTTACGACGTTGGAGAAAGCCACATCGTTGGTTTTTGGCCTGGTCAAAGCTGGTTACAGACCAATGGTTGTACCCAATGAAAATGGTATATTCAGAGTTATTGCGAGTACGTATAATAATCGAGACAGTGCTGATTTAGATGTCCTTGGGTTTGATCTTGATTCGATCAAATCCTGGATCTTGAAAAAATAATACTTTAGGATCAGGATTCGATTTCAGCGAAGTCTCCGATGTGTTGATCGACGTAATAAGCAATGATTGAGGTACATTCTTCTTCAATCTCAAAAAAACGTTCTTCCAGATCCGCAAAATTTTCGTATTGTTCATACATGGCATGAAATTCTTCATCCGTTGTTTCCCGCTCAAGATCTTTTTGGTGCTTGTCGTAAATTTCTTTAGCTTTGTAAACAATTTTAGACAATTCTTCTGCTCCAATAATCTTTAGTGATTTGGCAAAGGGATTCTTGAAAATGTAGCTTCCGTAGCCGTTTTGTATGAGTTGAACAAATCCGCCTTGCATCAACTCTTCCCGAAAGTAGTGGTAGGAGAGCAGGCTGTGTTGCCAACCATTCAGAAGAGGCATGGTGGTGGAATCAAGCTTATTTTTGGTAACGTTCAAATAAGCATCAATGAAAACAGCAAGAAAGGCATTATTACCTTCTTGGGATGCTTTCTCAAGTTTTTCTCCGGCGATTTTTACAGACATGTCTGGTTTTTTTAAGTTGGTGCAAATATCGCTAAAATAGTGTATCGGACAATGATTCTCCTTAGGGAGTTTTAAGAATATTTTTTATAATGGATAAACTTCGTTTTTTTAGTATAGGCAGTGGAAGTAGTGGCAACTGTTATTATTTTGGAAATTCTTTGCATGGAATTTTGATTGATGCCGGGATACCATCCAGAACCATTCGAAAGGAATTAAAACAGATAGGTGTCGATTTTTCCCAGATTATGGGGATTTTTGTAACACATGATCATCAGGATCATATCAAATCTCTTGGAACCCTGGGCGAAAAATTTCATATCCCAGTATTTGCTACTGCCAAGACCCATAGTGGTATTGATAAAAGTTATGGAATGACTCAGAAGCTATTTGGCAGCAAACGTTATCTTGAAAACGGGCAGAACATTAATGTAGGGGATTTTAATATTTCTTCATTCCCTGTATCGCACGATGGAACTGATAATGGTGGTTTTTTTATTAAATACAGAAATCACCGCATTATTGTGGCTACTGATCTGGGTTTTGTTAACGACCAGATTCAAAGCTATATTTCGCAGTGTAATATCGTTATTCTGGAGGCAAACTACGATCTGGAAATGTTGAAGAATGGGAGTTATCCTTATTTGTTAAAACAAAGGATTCTGAGCAACACGGGACATTTGGGAAATACAGAGGCTGGTATTTTTTTAGCTGAAAACTGGCATCCCGAGTTAAAGCATATTTATCTTTGTCATTTAAGCAACGATAACAATCATCCGGAGCTTGCCAAAAAAACGGTTGAAATGTACTTTTTAGACAAGGGCATCCGTTTAGGTCTGGATGTCACTATTATGCCTTTGAAGCGATCTGTTACTGAGCTTATTATTTTTGATTGAACCTATGAACAGTCTTTGGCAATATGGTATCACTTTTCTTCTGGTTGGTTTAGCAATTGGCTATGTCGGCTATAAAATTTACCGACGTTTTTTTACAAAAAGAAAATATTCACCTTGCGATGATTGCGATGGATGTGCCCTGAAAGAGGGCTTTCAGGAAAAAAATTGCCCCAGGGATTTGTTTCCCCCGAAATAATATCTATCTTTGTGGCCGCAAAACAAAGGGTTCCTTGGCCGAGTGGCTAGGCGCCGGTCTGCAAAACCGTTTACGGCGGTTCGAATCCGCCAGGAACCTCGATAATCCTCTTAACAAACTGATTTCAGTTGTGGTTAAGAGGATTTTTTACTGCACATAAAAAGTGCTCCCCAACTGTTTTTTAAAACATCTGAGGAGCACTTCATTTTAAGAGGATCTTTATTTTATAAAATTAACGGATTATTTGTTATTCCCGTACGTATTTCCCTGCCAGTCGTCGGTGCGGAAAGGAGATGTTGGAAGGCCTGCTCCATTGTACAGGTTACATACCGGATTGTTTGCCCAGGCGTAACGAACAGCTACCGGAAATGAAACCTCAGGACAAGTTACAACAACTTCATTGCCTTCAATGGTTGCATCTGCCCAATGAAATTTGTGATCCAGACCAGCCATTGCAAAACCTTTCACAGCTTGACCGTCGTTGGTTTTCAAGCCATCGTTGGTGTATTTGAACGAAATTCTAACCTTGTTGCCTTCCATTTTATAGGTATCGTAAATAGGGCCTGAGAAGGCTATTTTTTGTCCGTAGGTGTTGGCTCTTGCTGCCAAGGCTAAACGAAGTCCTACATCTTGCTTGTTTTTTGGATGTATATCTCCGGCTTCACCGATATCAATGGTAACGGCCATACCTGTATTTTCCAGATGTAAGGTTTGAGCCTGAGCTTCACGTAATTCTGCCCAGTTTGATTCAACAGGTTCCTTGTCTACTTTCATATAGTTGGCCAATTGTACAAAATAGAAAGCCAGATCTTTGTTGAATTGTTTTCTCCAGTCAGCAATTAACAATGGGAAAACTTCACGGTACTGATACGCTCTGTCAGCATTGGCTTCACCCTGATACCAGATTGCACCGCGGATTGCATAAGGAACCAAAGGATGAATCATGGCATTGTACAATACGGTTGGGCGGTTTGGATTATTAATCGGAGAGCTTGGGGTCTGTGGAAGATCTCTAAGTTTGGTGCCGAAAATACATTTCCAATCGCCGGTCAGGTCCAATTTTTGATTGTCAGAAAGGCTCAATGACATGTTGCCACCGTAGAAACCTCCATCACCGGCGGTATCCAGAATTCGGATAGTCAAAGCAGCTGTACCGCCTTTTACTAATTTACCGGGAATGGTATAATTACGTGCAGTCATGAATCCATCGCTTGAACCGATTTGTTCACCGTTGAAGAAAGTCACATCGTTATCATCTATGGCTCCCAAACTTAATTTCAGGTCTTTACCGGCCCAGTCTTCCGGAATGGTAATGGTTTTGCGGAACCAGGCTACACCGTCAAAAATAAACGACAATTTGCTTTCCCACATTCCCGGTACAGGCATTGTTTTCCAGGATGCATCATCAAAGCCAGGAATCGTAAAGATGGCCACTTTGTTTTTGTAACCACAGTCCACATTTTTGATGTTTTCTTCCCAGCTTTTTAATTGTTCAAGGTACATTACTTGTTGTTCTTCATCAGACTTGCCTTTCATGTTTTTAACTCTTTCCGTGAAATCGGGCATAGTTTCAGCTGTTTCAGCACTCATCCATGTTTCAGCAATGGTGCCACCCCATGAAGTGTTGATCAGACCAATCGGAATATTCAGATTTTGAAACAAATTGCGTCCAAAAAAGTAGGCCACCGATGAAAATTCAGGAATAGAGGCAGGTGAACATTCTTTCCAGCCACCGTTTTCGAGTTTCAAATCGTTCAATGGAACATTAGCCGTACGTTTTGAAACATGCAGAAGTCTGATATTCGGGTAATTGGCGTTGGCTACTTCTTGTTGATTGTTTTTTACTTTTCCCCAACCGGCTACAGGCATTTCCATATTGGATTGTCCGGAACAGATCCAAACTTCACCAATCAGAACGTTTTTCAGCACAAAAGCTTTACCGTCTGAAAAGGTAATTGTAAAAGGAGTGAGACTTGCGGCAGGAGTTTTGACTTTAATAGTCCAGTTTCCGTCTATACCAGCCTGAACTGTATAGGTTTTTTTATCCCAGGAAGTGGTAACCTTTACATTTTTTTTAGCCTTGGCAGTACCCCAAATTGGAGCATCTGTTTGTTGTTGCAAGACCATATTGTCGGTAAACATGGCGGGAAGAGCGATTTCGGCAAATAAAGTCAGCGAAGTGCTGAGCATTGCCAGGGAGAGGATGAGCATTTTTTGAGTTCTGCTCTTCCGGAGATTGTGAAATTTCATAAGTCTTTAGTTAGTTGATTTATATATAAAAACGATTTAGCTTAGCCTTTGCAAAAATATATATTTATAACGAACTTATGAAAAAAAATTACAAAGTTGTTCTTTTTAATTCAACTCTGTTTTGAATTAAAAAGAACGATTTGTCAAGTTAATAGGGTTTTTTTTGTTAAAATATCCTTTATTGTGCAGTGAAAACCAGTTTTGGCCAAATTGTCTTCTAATTTGAATAGTTTTTTTTCTTGTTTTAGTGTAATATTCTTTTTCTTTGTAATGTCTTAAACTGTTTAACTGGTATTCTGACTTTTTTGATTTACGCCAGTTTGAAAAAGAAAAAATATTTTATCATTACTATCATGAAAAATTGGACTCTTGCCTGTCTTTGTCTGGTATTTATTCTTTGTGGTTGCTATGGCTCAAAGAAAAATGAAATACAGCAAGAAAAAACATATACCAACCCTATATTACCTGTCGGTGCTGAACCTTGGGCTATGTTCCACGATGGCTATTACTATTATATGCATGGAATGGGTGATATCTTGGTTTTGTGGAAAACTAAAGACATTACTGATTTATTTCATGCCCCCAAAAAAACGATCTGGATTCCAAAAGACCCAAAAAATGCTCAACATTTATGGGGACCCGAAATTCATTTTATAAATGGGAAATGGTATGTGTATTATGTAGCCGATGATGGCAATATGGACAATCATCAAATTTATGTTCTTGAAAATTCTTCGAAGGATCCTTTTGAGGGTCGGTTTGTTTTCAAAGGTCGCATAAGTACGGATAAAGGAAATAATTGGGCCATACATCCAAATATAATTATACTTAATGGCAGCTTATATATGACATGGTCCGGTTGGCAATCACGACGTGTCAGTGTAGAAAACCAATGTATTTATATAGCAAAAATGAAAAATCCATGGACTCTTGCTTCTGACAGAGTTCTGCTTTCTAAACCTGAAATGGAATGGGAAAGACAATGGATCAATCCGGACGGAAGTAAAACGTCTCATACCATTTACGTCAATGAAGCTCCTCAATTTTTTTGGAGTAAAAACCGCGATAAAATATATATATACTATTCTGCCAGTGGTAACTGGACACCGTTCTATGCTGTAGGTCGTCTTTCAGCAGACGCCAACAGTAATTTACTGAACCCTAAGTCCTGGAAAAAATCACTTCGCCCAATTTTTAAACAATCACCGAAAGATAAAATTTATGCTACAGGTAATTGTAGTTTTATCCCTTCTCCGGATGGTAAAGAATATTATTTACTTTATCATGCCAGAAAAGTAGAGAATGAACCTGTTGGAGCTTTGGATTCCCGTTCACCCCGTTTACAGAAAATGTCATGGAACAAGGATGGCTCTCCTTCGTTTGGAGAACCTGTACCTGACTCTGTTCCAATGGTTAAACCCTCTGGTTTGTACTAGTTTTTTTTATTAGACAAGATCATTCGGTGGAATGCTATGTCTTTTAAAATTAGTACCTATTCAAAATATATATATCTAAATTAAAATTTAATTAGTTTATTATGAGAAAACCTATGATGCTGTTGATGTTATCGATGGCAATGTTGGCCAATGCAGCCAGCAAACCTAAAGCTCCTGTTCAGGACTTGAAACTTCGTGCACCGGCAGTACCGTTAATCACTTCTGATCCGTATTTTAGTATTTGGTCTCCATCGGATAAACTGAATGAAAGCAGCACTATGCATTGGACAGGTAAAACACATCCACTAATTGGTGCCATTCGAGTTGATGGATTAACCTATCGTTTTATGGGAGTGAATGAGCTTTCTCTAACTCCGATTTTACCTACAGGTTCCATGACAAAGTGGAATGCTTCATTTACAGAAACAAAACCGGCCGCTGATTGGACTGCTACTAATTTCAATGACGAATCCTGGAAAAAAGGACAAGGCTCTTTTGGAAATAAAGACCGAAAAGAAGCTGCCACACAATGGAATAGCGAAGATATATGGGTTAGAAGATCCTTTGATTTGAAAGAAGATATAAGTGCTCGAACTCTTTTTCTGGAATATTCACACGATGATATATTTGAACTTTATATTAACGGTGTCAAAGTTGTTGATACAGGATACAACTGGGCTGACAATATTCAAGAAGAATTAAGTGCAAAAATAAAGAAAGCACTCAAAATCGGGAAAAATGTAATTGCTGCACATTGCCACAACCGCCAAGGTGGTGCATTTGTTGATTTTGGTCTGATGAAAAAAAATGAAATGGGTTCTTCTTTATCCAATAAGGCCGTTCAAAAATCAGTGACCGTTTCGGCCACTCAAACCAATTATACCTTCAATTGCGGTTCAGTACAACTCGATTTGACCTTTACTGCTCCTTTATTGATGGAGGATCTGGATTTAGTAAGTACACCTATCAATTACATCAGTTATCAGGTGGTTTCTTTAGACAAGAAAAAACACGATGTTCAGATTTATTTTGAAACAACGCCTCAATTGGCAGTTTATAAAGATTCACAACCCGTTAAATCTGAAAAAATTGCTAAAAATGGTTTTACCTATTTAACTACAGGTACGGTAAACCAACCCATACTTGGTCAATCTGGTGATGATATGCGTATTGACTGGGGTTATCTATATTTGGGCGGAAAACTGACCGGTCAGGAAGATTTGGCACTGGGAGAATACTACGACATGAAAAATTCTTTTATCACGAAAGGAAAATTAAGTGTCAGTGCAGATCCTAAAACGTTGTCGACCAATATGTATGATAAAATGACGGTTTTGGCTTACAGCAACAATCTGGAATCTGTTTCCAAAGAACCCGTCAAAGGTCATTTGATGATTGGATACGATGACATCTATTCCATCCGTTATTTCAACGAAGATCTGATGGCTTATTGGAAACACTATGGCACGGTCGATATTTTCCAGGCTTTTGAAAAAGCTGATAAATCGTACGAATCTTTGATGACACGTTGTGCGGCATTTGACGTTCAAATGATGAAGGATGCTGAAAATGCAGGTGGCAAGAAATATGCAGAACTTTGTGCATTGGCCTATCGTCAGGCAATCGTAGCACATAAACTTGTTCAGGATAAAAAAGGAAATTTGCTTTTCCTTTCCAAAGAAAATAACAGCAATGGTTGCATCAATACGGTAGATATTACCTATCCTTCTGCTCCATTATTTTTAGTTTACAACCCTGACTTAATGAAAGGTATGTTGAATCCTATTTTCAATTACAGTGAAAGTGGCCGTTGGACAAAGCCTTTCCCTGCACATGACCTTGGTACGTATCCAATTGCCAACGGACAAAACTACGGCGAAGACATGCCTATCGAAGAAGGTGGAAACATGTTGTTGCTTGCTACAGCCATTTCTTATGTAGAAGGCAATGCTGATTATGCAAAAAAACATTGGGATGTAATGTCCATATGGGTTGACTATTTGTTGAAAGACGGTTTGGATCCTCAAAACCAACTTTGTACCGACGATTTTGCAGGTCACTTGGCACACAATACCAACTTATCTATCAAAGCGATCATGGCTATTGCCGGTTATGGAAAAATGGCTGCCATGTTGGGCAAGGACGATGTTGCCAAAAAGTACATTTCTGCAGCTAAAGAAATGGCTGTCAAATGGACAGAAATGGCCAACGACGGAGATCATTACCGTTTGACATTTGACAAAGCAGGTACCTGGAGTCAGAAATACAACATGGTTTGGGACAAAGTTTTTGATATGGGTATTTTCCCACAGGAAGTAGCTAAGAAAGAAATAGCCTTTTACCTGACGAAACAAAATCCATTTGGTTTGCCATTGGATAGCCGCAAGACTTATACAAAATCCGACTGGATTGTATGGACTGCATGTTTAGCCGATTCACAGAAAGATTTTTTGAAAATTATTGACCCTGTCTTTAATTATGTAAATACAACCCCTTCCCGTGTTCCATTAAGCGACTGGCACGAAACGACAGATGGTAAACAAGTTGGTTTCAAAGCCCGTTCAGTAGTGGGTGGTTATTTTATGAAAATGCTGGAAGTTAAAATGAAAAATGCACAGACAAAATAAAACGATAAATGATTTTTTCAAGAACAATAAAAAGTTTTTTTACATTGATTCTACTCACCCTGGCGCTGAATGTTTTCAGCGCTACGGGGTGGGTAAATTATGTTAACACACTTCAAGGTACCAATTCCACTTTCGAGTTAAGTAGGGGAAATACCTATCCGACTCTTGCAATGCCTTGGGGTATGAATTTTTGGACACCCCAAACAGGTGAAAACCGAAATGGCTGGATATACCAATATTCCGCAACATCCATTCGCGGATTCAGACAGACTCACCAATGCAGTCCCTGGACCAACGACTATGCTGCATTTTCTCTTATGCCGGTTTCCGGGAAACTGGAAGTCAATCAGCACAAACGTGCGCTGACTTTTAGCCATAAAAATGAACTGGCAAAACCACATTATTATAAGGTACAATTTGACAACAAATTGACCGCGGAAATGTCGCCAACCGAAAGAGGCGTCTTTATGCGTTTTACCTTTCCTGAAAATGAAAATTCATACGTAGTTTTAGATGCCAACAGTGGTGGAAGCTATGTTAAAATATATCCGGAGGAACGAAAAATTGAAGGGTATTGTAAAAATGCCAACAACTCCGTAAACAAAGATTTTGCCAATTATTTTGTCATCGTTTTTGATAAACCCTTTGTGACAAAAGGTACCTGGAAAAATAATTCAGGAGATTTGTCGTCCGACAATTTAGAAGACTCCGGCGATTATGTCGGTGCATACATTGGTTTTGAGAAAGGTGCCGTGGTTAATGCCAAAGTTATTTCTTCTTTTATCAGCATAGAACAGGCTGAGACCAATTTTAAACATGAATTGGCCAACATAAAGAGCCTGGAGGAAGCAAAGCAAAAAGCAGAAGCTGCCTGGAATGAACAACTTGGTAAAGTAGAAGTAGAGGGTGGAACGGCAGAAGAAACGGCTACTTTCTATTCTTGTTTTTTCCGATCCATGCTTTTTCCACGTCAGTTTTTTGAATACGACGCTCAAAACAAGCCTATATATTACAGTCCCTACGACTATAAAGTGCATGAGGGTTATATGTATACCGATGATGGTTTCTGGGATACTTTCCGTGCTCAGTTTCCTTTGAATATTATTTTATTTCCTAAAATGCATGGTCGTTACATGCAAACATTGTTGGACGCCTACGATCAGAGCGGATGGTTACCTTCCTGGTCTTTTCCTGGCCACAGTGGCGGAATGATTGGAAATCATGCTTTTTCTCTTTTGGCAGATGCTTGGGTAAAAGGTATTCGTACGTTTGATCCCCGACATGCGTTGGACGCCATGCGTCACGATGCCACTCTTAAAGGTCCGAGGGGACCTTCCATTGGTCGTGATGCTGTAAAGGATTATCAGACTTTGGGTTATGTGGCTTCTCCAAAATCTGGTGAAGCAACTGCTAAAACACTGGAATATGCCTACGATGATTTTTGTGCCATGCAATTGGCAAAGCAAAGCGGTTTTCCTGAGGATGAAGCATTTTTTGGAAAAACTATTTTCAATTATAAGAATGTCTACGATCCATCCACCGGATTTATGCGCGGACGTCAAAAAGATGGAAGCTGGTTACCTGATTTTGAGCCCGACAAATGGGGTGGGGCATTTATCGAAGGTTGTGCCTGGCATTATCATTGGTCTGTATTCCACGATATTCAGGGATTGATCAATCTGATGGGAGGCGATAAAAATTTCACCTCCAGATTGGATTCCGTTTTTACCGTTCCCAATACGTTTAAAGTTGGGACTTACGGCCGTGTCATTCATGAGATGACTGAAATGGCAATGATTGATATGGGACAGTACGCCCATGGTAATCAACCCATTCAACATGCTTCCTATCTGTATGACTATGCAGGTGAACCTTGGAAAACACAGAAAATGGCCAGGGAAATCATGACTAAATTGTACAATTCAGGCCCTGACGGATTTTGTGGGGATGAAGATCAGGGACAAACTTCAGCCTGGTATGTCATCAGTGCAATGGGACTCTATTCTGTTTGTCCGGGAACGGATCAATATGTTATTGGTAGTCCTGTTTTTCAAAAAATGACCCTGCACCTGGAGAATGGTAAAAAATTAATCATTCAGGCGGAAAATAATTCACAAAAAAATCCGTATATCAAATCGGCTTCGCTCAATGGAAAACCTTTCACCAAAAACTGGCTTACCTATCAGGAATTGATGAATGGTGGAATCATTCGTTATAAAATGAGTGACAAACCAAATTTTTTACGAGGCATAAAATCATTGGATAGGCCATATTCTGTTTCACCAATTTTAAAATAAATCGGTTATAGCACTTTAATATCTGGGAATAATGGTAATATTGTATGTATGAAATTAACTATAATGTCTGAATATAAGACTCTAATAATACTCACTTTTCTACTTTTATTAAATTCAGGCAATACGATATCCGCTCAGGGCTGGCAAAAAAAAATGGCTCCAATCATGACGCCTTGGTCAGAAACCATAGACACGTTGAATGTTTTGGGTGAATATCCACGACCTCAGTTTGTTCGTGCAGACTGGATGAATCTGAATGGTGTATGGGATTATAAACGGAGCGAAGGTATGGGGTTGTATCGTACGGGTCAAAAATTTACCCAGAGAATATTAGTACCTTTTCCCATTGAATCTGCACTTTCCGGAATTATGGATTCAACCTTTGAAGATCATACCAAAGCACTTCTTTACAGACGATATTTTACCATTCCGGAAACAATGAGCGGAAAAAATATTCTGCTACGTTTTGGTGCAGTCGACTGGCAAACTGAAGTATATATTAATGGAAAGCTTGTAGGCTCACACAAAGGAGGTTATGATCCATTCTACTTTGATATAACATCCTCTCTGAAAGCTTCCGGGCCACAAGAGATTCAGGTTCAGGTTTTTGATCCGGGCTCCTTTGGCGGTCAGCCTCATGGTAAACAACAAAACAGACCTGGTGGAATTTGGTATACCACATCCAGCGGCATCTGGCAAACAGTTTGGTTGGAACCTGTAACCAAGACCTATATTTATGATTACAAAGTCACTCCGGATGTTGATAAAGGCCTTGTCAGAGTAAAAGTCAGCGCTAAAGGCGTTCTAACCAATACCCAAGCTGTTATCAGGGTATACGATGCTGGAAATTTGATTGCAACGCAAGCAGCAACTGTTGGAACTGAAGTATCTATTCCAATTTCAAATGCTAAATTGTGGAGCCCCGAATCGCCTTTTCTATATCATCTTGAATTTGACCTGAATAATGGCGAAGTATTGATGGATCACGCAACCAGTTATTTTGGTATGCGAAAAATTGGACTTGGAAAGATTAACGGAACACCTTGTATATTGCTCAACGATAAACCCTATTTCCAATTTGGACTTTTGGATCAGGGGTGGTGGCCTGACGGACTTTATACTGCACCCAGCGATAAAGCCATGTTGTTTGATTTGATCAAAACCAAAGAGTTGGGCATGAACATGACTCGTAAACACATTAAAGTGGAACCTGACCGCTGGTACTACCATTGTGATACCATGGGTCTGTTGGTATGGCAAGACATTCCTTGTGCAGAATCGGGTGGAACATTGGGAAACATCACCTGGCAGAAAAATAATTTTTACCGGGAAATGAAGAATATAATCAATAGTCTGGAAAATCATCCCAGCATCATTTCGTGGATTCCTTACAATGAAGCCTGGGGTCAGGATAGCTATACCGACTCTCATACCATTAAAGGTGTGGATGAAGCATTAAGTGCTGACACGACCAGATTGATCAACCCTGCCAGCGGTTTTACCAATTTCGAACTTGGTGATATCGTTGACAGACACTATTATCCAAATCCCGGAATTTGGCAAAATTTACCCAAGCACAGAGCGGCTGTATGTGGGGAATATGGTGGAATTACCTTGGTTGAAGACGGTCATATCTGGAAAGGAAGCGGTATTGAGTATACTTCGGTAAGTGATGGTGAAGAACTTACTACCCGTTTTATCGAGTATGCCAATGATGTCAAATCCCTTCAGGGAAATGGACTTTGGGCAGCTGTTTATACAGAAATTACCGACGTGGAAGAAGAGTTGAATGGGCTGATTTCCTACGACAGAAAAATTGAAAAATTGAACAAGTCACAGATTCAACGCATCAAGGCTGTTGTTAAAAATTCCACCACAAAAATGCTTATTCCAATAATTCCTACCGCATTGAATGAAGTCGCATGCGAGTGGAAATATACGCTGAATACTTATTCTAATTGGTATAAAGAAGGGTACGACGATGCTTCCTGGTCTGTCGGCAACGCAGGATTTGGTCAGGGAAATCCACCGGAGTCCAGCATTCGTACTCCTTGGTCAACGCCAACGATCTATTTAAGGAAATCGTTTCCTGTCGGAAACCTTTCCGGCGAAGAAATAAATGCGCTCAAATTTATAGTATATTACGATGAAGGTTGCAGTATTTATATTAACGGGGTATTGGCAACAAATACAACTGGTTTTATTGCTAAATATAAGACATTGGAAATAAATGCTGCTGCAAAAGCTGCCGTAAAAATGAACGGAGACAATCTGATTGCTGTGAAATGTTCTCAGACCGGAGGTGGTCAATATATTGATGTGGGTTTAATGACTGAAGTTCCGATAAGTTCATTGGTTCCGGACGATCTGTTACATTCAGCCTTGGTGGATCATCCATCAAAAACCGGTATATTTGTTTTCCCCAACCCAATGACCAACGGTGAGTTTTTCATTCATTCCGATCAGTCAAAAATGGAGAAAGTGGAAGTTTTTGATTTGACAGGGAAAATAGTTAAAACATTCGATTCTCAACCTGTCTACAAAATGAATGGATTTCCAAAAAGCATTTACATACTAAAGATAAAAACAGATCATGAAGTTTATACTTCAAAGATTTTATACAACTAATAATCACCGATCATTCTTTAACTGAATCCTATTAAAGCTATTAAAAACACGACGAATGAAAAATTTATTTTTTACAGTAGCACTCTTCATACTTGCAACTTGTATACAAGCCAAGGATGTCGAAAAAAACTTTGTTGATTATGTGAATCCTTTGATCGGTTCACAATCTGATCACGAATTATCCAACGGAAATACTTATCCTGCCATTGCAAGACCCTGGGGTATGAATTTTTGGGTTCCACAGACAGGTGTCATGGGGGATGGCTGGGTTTACAGCTACACTCAAACCCATATTCGTGGGTTTAAACAAACACACCAACCAAGTCCATGGATCAATGATTATGGTCAATTTTCCCTGATGCCTTCCAAAGGTTTGAAAATTGATGAAAACAAAAGATCCAGCTGGTTTTCTCATAAGGCAGAAATTGCAAAGCCTTATTATTACAGTGTTTATTTGGCCGATCACGATATTACAACAGAAATTACGCCAACTGACAGAGCAGCCTATTTCCGTTTCACTTTTTGTGAGTCCGACTCGTCGACCGTTGTAATTGATGCATTTGATAAGGGTTCCTATATCAAAATCATTCCTGAAGAAAACAAGATTATTGGTTATACAACACGCAACAGTGGTGGTGTACCTTCCAATTTTAAAAATTATTTTGTTGTTCAGTTCGATAAGAAAGTCAAGTTTTCATCCATTTGGAAAGATGGAGCTTTGTGCTCAGGTAAAGAACTTGCCGACAATCATGTTGGAGCAGTTGTTGGATTCTCAACCCACCGTGGAGAAGTCATCCAGGCGAAAGTTGCTTCATCCTTTATCAGTTTTGAACAAGCAGACCTCAATCTGAACGAACTTTCGGGAAAAAGCTTCGATCAAATTAAAGAAGAAGGACGTGACAAATGGAATAAAACACTTGGTGTTGTTGACATTGATGCCGGTTTGGATCAAAAGCGGACTTTTTATTCCTGCCTTTACCGCTCCACCTTATTTCCCAGAATGTTCTACGAATTTGATGCAGCAGGCAAACCCTATCATTACAGTCCTTATAATGGCAAAGTATTGCCCGGTTATATGTTTACCGACAATGGCTTTTGGGATACATTCCGTGCACAATTTCCACTGCTGAATCTTTTTTATCCGTCCATGAATAAAAAAATTCAGGAAGGATTGCTCAATACTTATAAAGAAAGTGGATTTTTACCCGAATGGGCGTCTCCAGGTCATCGCGATTGTATGGTTGGAAACAACTCGGCATCTGTCGTTTCTGATGCCATTTTGAAAGGCATCACTCCCGAAGAATATCGTTTGCCTCTCTTTAGAGCCATGGAAGCTACAGCCAATAGCAGACACCCTCAAATAAGATCGACAGGCAGGCAAGGATTTGAGTACTACAACAAGTTGGGCTATGTTCCTTACAATGTAGGTATTAATGAAAGTGTTGCACGTACGCTGGAATATGCGTACGATGACTGGTGTATTTATCAGGTTGGATTATATCTGAAAATTGATGCAAAAGAACTTCAAATCTATAAAGACCGAAGCAGAAACTTTCAGAATGTATTTGATCCCAGTATCAATCTGATGAGAGGTAAAAATGAAGATGGTACGTTTCAATCTCCTTACAATCCACTTAAATGGGGGGATGCTTTCACGGAAGGAAATGGCTGGCACTATACCTGGTCTGTTTTTCACGATGTGAATAAACTAATCGATCTGATGGGCGGTGAAAAGACTTTCACAAGCATGCTGGATTCAGTTTTCAACTTACCACCGATTTTTGACGAAAGCTACTATGGTGGTGTGATTCATGAAATCCGCGAAATGCAAATCATGAATATGGGAAATTACGCCCATGGAAATCAGCCTATCCAACACATGATCTATTTATATAATTATGCACGTGAACCCTGGAAAGCTCAATTCTGGCTGCGTGAAGTGATGGATAAACTGTATCATCCAACTCCTGATGGATATTGCGGTGATGAAGACAATGGTCAGACTTCAGCTTGGTACATTTTTTCCAGTTTGGGTTTCTATCCGGTTTGCCCGGGTTCAGACCAATATGTTTTAGGTTCACCATTGGTTAAAAAAGCTATCATTTCACTTGAAAACGGCAAGAAAATAGTGATAGAAGCAAAAGGTAATAACTCTACAACGCGTTACATCAAATCCATGTCTTTGAACGGGAAAAATTATACGCACAACTATATCACTTATAGTGAATTGCTAAAAGGAGCCACTTTAGAATTTAAAATGGACGCTCAGCCAAATCTAAAAAGAGGAGTGAAGACCGACGATCTTCCTTATTCTTTTACAACTCCTAAATGATAAAGACGAAGTACAATTCTGTTCTTTTGAGTTAAAGACAGATGTCTGAGATTCAGACATAAAACATTAAACGCTGGAATTAAACCGTAGAAATACGGGATAATTCCAGCGTTTTTTTGTTTATAGTCATTGTAGAGCGAACAGTGGATAGCGGCATAGCTGACGGCGACTTCGACGGCCGCGCGCAGTGAACGTGCCGACTCCGGCAATACAAAATATCGACGGCTCTCTGAGACTAGATTTTTGTGCCGGAGAGGTACGTTCACAAGCAAGGACTAGGGAGCCGTCAGCTGTGCCGCTATCCACTGGTAGCGCTGCAGATAAAAAAAGAAGCTGTCACAAAGGACAGCTTCTTAATTCATTAGTCAGACTCCCACCTTATTGGTGGTATACCTGCATTATTCCTGAACAATCTGTATTTGTTGATCTTCTTCAGGTATCGTGATGTTCTTGACTTTTTCCAGAATCATGGAACCCATAAAATGATATTTCAACGGGTATTTCGGGTTGGTGATATCGCTATACTGATAATCCAATTTTAAGGTCAAATCCGAAATCTGATTGTATGGAAGCACATCATCCATCCTTTTTTGGATAGAGTATGAACCACTTTTCTGAGTGAACTTTATAGTGGGGTCATCAGCAGTAAGAGTGACAGTACTGTCCGCATTAAATTGTGCCTTGATTTTGTACTTGGCACGGTCAAAAGCTTGTTCTTCTGTTACACCGGCAAAAAAGAAAATGGTGTTTTCATCAACAACTCTAGCTTCACGAGTACTAACAACAAGAGGAGGCGGTGCAGTTTGTCCTTGTGGTACAGGATTCATGTCATAAACCTGTCCCTGCAGAGCAGAATAAACACCGGAGAAATCATTGAACGGAATAATTCTCATCAAGGTCTTTCTGTAATGCTTATGAAGATTTGGACCGAACTTAGATGTAGAAACAACGTTCAACGGTAAAATATATTTGTTGATCATGTCGATACCGGAAAGCTTGAAGTTCATGTTCACATAGCCTTGGTTTGAGCCGGCCTGAATAGTGGTCGTCATAGACGGAAACTCATAGAATGCAGAATCCATTAGTGTAAAATACAAGTCGTCCCTGTATCTGAACCTGTCAAAGTTCAGACTGGCCATAGTATCCGGATCCAATGCGATGCTCACATCAAAAGAGGTCTTGTTTTCAGTGGAACCACTCAGAATAACAGGAATGTTGTAATTTATTACACCCCCACTGGAGCTGTATTTAATATTCACATTCACCATGTTGTTGTTGACAAATGAAACGGTATTTTCGTACTGTTCCGTAGTCCATTCCTCGTTGCAAGAGCATAAAAACAGGCTGGCAATAAAACCCAGCATAAATACATATTTTTTTCTCATGGTATTTTTAATAGTAATAAGTCCAACCTGGATTTTGGGTTAATTTCTTGTTTCTTTTCAATTCGCTTTGTGAAATCGGCCAAAAATACATCTTTTTAGCAAAAATCGTTGGCAGTGAAGAAATGACAACAGGTTCATAGAACAAATCTCGTTGTGCTTTGGTCATGTTCATGTTGCAGCCCCAAACTGGAGTAGCTTCTTCAACCGGAGCGTCTTTCCAACGTCTCAGATCATAATAGCGATGATTTTCAGCAAAAAGTTCGATTTCTCTTTCACGCTTCAACGCTTTTCTGAATAGATCGGCATTGGCATAAATCGATGCATCGAAATCGGGAACTCCACCTCTGATACGAATCGGGGAAATGGCATTGCTCATTTCAGCCACATCTCTTCCTACGGTGATACTACCTTCGCCTGTGTAGTTTGCAACGGTATATGATTTGGTCAGCTCATTCAGGGCTTCAGCATAGATCAACAACACTTCAGCATATCGGATGGCCGGTTCTGCCTTTGGAACAACTCCACCTCCTATCAACCATGAATCGATCGGATTGACATATTTCTTGATACCAATACCTGTTCTGATGTGAAAAGCAGGAGATGAAGCCTGTTTACCGTCTGATTCGCCTCGGTAGTAGAATGTTTGTGTGAACTTTTTACCGATGTCAGCGTCCTTTGCGCTGGTGTTGTCCCAGATGCTGCCATTGTATGCTACGGATGCGTAGAAACGGGGTTCCCTGTTGGCATACTGCAACGATACGTTGGCAGGAAGTGGGAGATTACTGGTGTTGTTCGCTGTGTATCCACTCACACGAGGATTTGTCGGAACATCGGATCCATCATTCATATAGTAGGCATCGCAATGTTTCAAGGTGATACCGTGGGTATTCCAACCTTTCAGAGTATATGGCATTTGGTGAAGCACCATCATGTCGATACCTTCGTTTGGCTGGTTGAAACCTCTGGTAAAAATCAACTCAGGGTTGGCGGCTGGTCCTACTGCACCGTTGAAAAGTTGTCTGTAAGACTCAAACGGATCGATATCCTTCCAACCTGCCGGAAAGTTATTTTCGGAATAGACTGCATGGTAGGGAGGTATAATCGTTTTGGGCTGACTGAGGCTTTGAGTCGTATCTGTAAAAGCTACAGTAAAAAGATGATAGACCCCAAGATCCATAACCTCTTTGGCAGCTACGGCTGCTCTGGCCCATTTGGATTCATCGTAGGTTTGTGCAATCAGGTTCCTTCCCTGATCATCAACAAGATCCGACATTTCGGTATTGCCGTTAAACAAAGGACTGGCTGCATATATATATACTTTTGCCCTGGCTGCAAGTGCAGCACCTCGAGTTGGTCGAGTAATGTACCTGGCAGATCTGTTCAAGGGTAAATCCTTAGCCGCAATAGCCAGTTCACCGGTGATGAAATCCACACATTCGTCGTACGAATTTCTGGCAACGGCTAACGCATTGTAGTCTGCGGTATAATCGATACCCTCTACAGGCAGGATGGGTACAGGACCGTATTTCCGAATCAGCAACCAGTAAAAATAGGCTCTCAGAAACCTTGCTTGTGCTTTGGTATCTTTGATTTCACTTTGGCTCATCTGCCTGTTCATATCAATATTATCTATGAAGGTAGATGCATCGCGAATGCCTTGATAACAGGAAGCCCAGGAACCTTGTTTATTGTTTTCAGTGTAGGTGCCGTTTTTATAAACGGTGTATTCGTCACCGCCTGGTCTGTCACCATAGAACATGTCATCGGAAATGTAATTGAATGGGGTATTACCCTTACTGGCTACGTCAGCATTTTCGCCCTGAAGTTGAGAATATACACCGGCCAGCCATTGGTCGGAGTAATCCTTTTTTGTAAATACACTGTCGACATTCAGTCTATCCTTGAAGAAATGCTCCATGTCCAGATAACCGGCACATGATCCAAAAGACAACAACATGCCAGACAATATTGAAACAAATATAATTTTTTTCATATTACTGTAGTTCATTCATTTTTAAATATTAAATGTCAAGCCAAGGGTCACCATTTTCATAGGAGGATAAGTCATACCATTGCCGCTACCCAGTTCCGGATCCCATATTTTTAATTTATCCCATAATAACAGGTTGTTGCCTATCAGGTAAAACCTGACGTTGTTCATATTAAACTTTGAAGAAATTCTTTGAGGGATTGAATAGCCCATTTCCAGTGTTTTCAGACGAAGGTATGATCCGTCTCTCAACCAGAAAGTTGATTCTCTGTAGTTGTTGCTGTTTCCTCCGTAGCTTAGACGAGGGAACATGGCCTTCGTATTTTCTGTTGCAGGATCACCGGAAATAGATCTGGAAATCCACCTGTTGGCAGGATTAGAAACGGCAGTCAGGATATTGCCCCAGGCTCCTTCCGAGAAAGGATATACACCAGGTCCGCTTATGAAATAGGCAGACTTACCGGATCCCTGAAAGTGGATGTTGAAGTCAAAATTCGTCCAACGCAGGGACATACCTAAACCGTATACCAAACTAGGTTCACGCGTTGCGCCAATGGCAACTCTATCGTCGTCGTTGATGATACCGTCGCCGTTTACGTCCTTATATTTGATGTCACCCGGCAGATATTCTCCATAAGTTTGTTTCGGACTATTTCTGATTTCTTCGTAGTCTTTGAACAAACCTTCCGAAACAAGTCCTTTTGCTTGATTATAGCGGTAACCTTTGGTCATCCTGTAAGGTAAGGATACTTCCTCTTCGTCATATTTCAGTACCTGGTTTTTGGCATACGTGATGTTACCGCGCAGAGTGAAGTCAAATGCATCGATTTTTTTGTGTAAATTAAATTGGGAGTCAAAACCTCTGGATTGCATCTTACCTACATTTGCAAAAGGGGTACTGGTCAAACCAACCATAACCGGCAAATAGCTTCTTCTCATATAAATGTTATCACGGGTATCCTGGAATACATCGAGAGAACCGGAAAAGAGACCGTTCAGAATACTGACGTCAAGACCGATGTTGTGCTTTTTGGCTACTTCCCAAGACAGATTATCAGATGCTACCTGTTCAAAATGAAGTCCATTGTAATTATTGGTGTTGTTGATGTCACCGAAATTCCAACCACCGATTCCATTGGCAGAAATGGTGCTGAGGTAGGGGAAACGTGTGCCAACGTTGTCGTTGCCCACTTCACCGTATGAGTAGCGAAGTTTAAATTGTGACAACCAGGGAGCTGCATCGCTGACAAATTTTTCCTGAGCAATGTTCCAACCGAACGAGACAGCCGGGAAGAAACCAAATTGGCTACCTTTCTTGAAGTTTTCCGAACCGGTATAACCGAAGTTGAATTCAGCCAGGTAACGATCGTCGTAGCCATAGGTGACACGACCGGATGTTCCAAGGTTTCTTTGGGCAATTCCGCTGATAATATCCGTAGAGGTAAGTGATGTAGTACGGTTTTCGTTTTGGAAAGCTTTCAGCAAAGCACCAACTCTATGTTTTTGATTGATTAATTTGTCGTAGGAAAGGATGGCTTCCATGTAGTAGGTTCTGTATCCGTATGCGCTGGATGTTTGGTACATCAGGGATTCGGTTGAGATTCTCTTCATGATCAGGTTTCCATCTCTGTCTCTTCTTCTTTCAATGTTGTATTGTTCCGGCCATTTCAGACGGTCAATGTTGTTTTCGTTTCTGGTGTCATAAGCAACCATAGCCCTGAATTTCAAACCATCGGTAATGAATTTCAGGTTTTGGTCCAGGTTTATGTTTGTTTGGGCCACATTTTTCCAATATTCCCTGTATCCGGTCTGAGTAGCCAATACCCATGGATTGGTTTTGTTACCGGTTCCGGATGCCGGAACCAAACCATTGGAATAGAGGAATGGAATGGAGACAGGTGTCTGACCAACCAGTGAATACCAGATATCGTTTCTCAATCCTGGGAAATTCTGACTTTCAAGAAATCCCGAAACGCCAAGACTTACCAAAGTAGTTTTGGTTATATCCATATCTACATTTGCTCTGTAGTTCCAACGAGACATACTCGAATTGGTCTTATAATCTTTCATCGATTGGTCTGATTTGTACATTCCGTCTTCATTCTGGTAGCTACCTGAAACAAAGTAACGCGCTGTTGAACCACCACCACTCATGTTAATGGTTGCACGGTCAGAGCTGGAACCATTTTTGAGCATGACATCTTGCCAGTTGATGTTGGGATATAAATCGGGATCCAGTCCTTTCTTGAAAAGGTCCAATTCAATCGGGGTATAGAGTGGTTCCTGATTTCTGGTGATCTTAGCTTCGTTGGCCAGTGTTGCGTAGGTAGTACCGTCAACAAATTCCGGCAGACGTGTAAACGTTTTATAACCATATTCGGCTTTACCACTGATATTCACTTTACCGGCTTCCCCTTTTTTAGTGGTGATGAGCACGACACCGTTTGCACCCTTGGAACCGTAAATAGCCGTTGCAGATGCATCTTTCAAGATAGAAAAGGATTCAATATCCTCAATATTGACTTCGTTGAAAGGACGTTCTACACCATCAACAAGGATAAGAGCAGCTTTATTGGCACCGAAAGTGGATATACCTCGAATCCAGAATTCAGAATTGTTGCTGCCGGGTTCACCGGATGTCTGCATAGCGATAATACCCGCTACGTTTCCGGCCAGGGCGTTTGTGATGTTTGCAGTCGGAATGTTCAGGGACTTGATGTTTACCGTAGTGATAGCACCTGTAACTGTCGCTTTCCTTTGAACACCGGCTCCTGTAATCACTATTTCTGAAAGTACACTTTTACTGTTTTCATTCAGGATAACGTTGATGACAGTCTTTTCCTTAACCGGTATTTCCTGTTTTTCAAAACCAACATAATTGAAAATCAGGATATTATAAGCGTTGGCTTTGATCTTGTATTTACCGTTTTCATCGGAAACTGTACCCATGCCGCTTCGGTCCTTCACTACTACGCTGACACCAATCAGCGGCTGATTGTTCTTATCAGTAATTAAACCAGTAATTTCTGCATCCGTATTTTGAGCGAAAAGGCTGATTGAACTTACAAATAAGAGCAATATGATAGTTATGTATTTTTTCATTTTTAATATCATTTTAAATTACTCAATGGTAATCATTCTTATGCGGGAATTACCTTCATCCGCGATGTAGAAAGTTTTTGTTTCTTTATCATAAGCAATGCCTCGCGGATATTTGAACTGAGCATCTCTCAAAGCACCGTCTGAATAACCGGGCGTTTGAGGTCTTCCTGCAAAAGTGGTGACAATACCCTTCGGGGTAATTTTACGGATACAATGGTTGTTGACATCACAAACATAGAAGTTGTCGTATTCATCGAATGCTCCCTGATGTGGATTGTCAAATCTGGCACCTGTACCAACTCCATCCTGCCATCCGGCAGTAGCTCTTAGACCACAGACAACGGAAGGAGCTTCGAGTTTTTTGGTATCCCTGTTGTACATGGATTTCATAATGTAATGTTTGTTTACACAGACCACATAGGCAAAATCACCGCTGGGTGCGAACTGAACGTTGAACTCCCATCCCACATCGTCAACGCGGTACATGGTCTCCGAAACGCGGGTCTTTTTGTTCCATTTGTACATGAAACCACGGTCGTATTCTGTATAAAAATAATCACCGGTCTGTGGGTGTACGTCTGATCCGTTGCATGTTTTGGAATTGATCAGCGAGGTCCATGTCGTGAAATTTGTCTGTTTGGTAAGAATCACCGTGCTGATACCTCCTGTATCCCATGTGTCGTTGGTTACATATAACGTATCCCAGGCCAGACTGAATGCAAGCGTTCTGGGGCGGACTACTCCGTTTCCCATCCTGAATTTTGTGGTGACTGTTCTGTTGTGTAAGTCGATGAAGCGTAAAGCGGAAGAATCTTCAAGCAAGTAAAGGTCCTTGTTTTGATCAAATTTCAACCAGTAGGGTTTATAATACTGTGCCGTAGCCAATGTACCATCTACGATGTCCGTCTTACCGTCCTTATCTGTCCATCCGGAAAGGGTGGAAACGGCTGGTTTAAAGATGTAATTGAATACTTTATCTGATATAACCTCTTTCATATCAGCTCCTTTTCCGATTTGTACAGTAACTAAACCTGTATCGGCTCTCACGGGAACAAGTACAAGCAGAGAACTGCCATCTGTTCCAATCAGCGGCGCTTTTTTGCCGTTAACAAAAACTTTTATGAGGGATGTATCAGATCCGAAATTTGAGCCATTAATGACCATTTGTGTGCTGACCCCACCACTGTCTGGCAAGAAACTGCTAAACTCAACCGGTTTAGTAGGGTCGTAAACTGGACGAGTACTTTTCCCATCATCCACGCAATGCGCGAAACAGATAATGGAGAAAAATAAAAGGAAGTACTTTGTAACTTTCATTTACTTAGTTTTAGGTTTAAGATTAATATGACTGTATGACTGAAAAAAAAATAATTACAAAAATAATTTAAACATCATCAGGGACAAGTTATAATTGTACCAAAAAAGGACAAAATTTAACCAAAGTACAGAAAAATTAATGTATTTTAGTTGGTATTAAAGGTTGTATGTATGATGTAATAAGTTGAATGTTAGCGAGATATAATACTCAATCGCTGATGCGGTCAAAAATCGATTTACCCGGTTTCCCAAAAAAGGCTTTTGTGTTTTTTTGCGAATATGCAACTATGTTCTAAATTTGTAGAATATTCAAAAGATTTCTATATCTTGTTCATTCCCTTTGAATATTATTCAATAGGTTTATCCAGACTCGATTTACTAACTTTTTCATGAAAAGAACAACCCTGACCTTATTTATAGTATGCTATGCTCTGATTGCAACAGCAACCAGACCTTTGTCCTTTATGAAATATCAGGTTGAAAATGGATTGTCACACAATACAGTATGGTGTATCCTTCAGGATAGTTTCGATTTCATGTGGTTTGGTACCAGTGATGGGCTAAACTGTTTTGACGGAAAGAATTTCAGAATATTCCGCAACAAATCAGAAAATAAAAACTCTCTGGGTAATAATTTCGTCAGGTCTTTGTTCGAAGACAAAAATCAAGACATTTGGGTTGGTACCAATAAGGGTGTTTATATTTTCAACCGTCATACAGAATCTTTCTCCTTATTTAGTCAAAAAACAGAAGATGGAGTTCTAATTAGTAGTAACGTCAATAAAATAATTGAAAGCAATACAGGTGATATCTGGATTGCAACTTTGGGTCAAGGAATTTTTATCTACAATCCGGTTTCTAATCAACTGGTTCAAAATACTCAATACACTTCTTTTGTATGGAATCTGCTTAAAGTTCCGGGTGGCAATATAATTGCAACATCCCGTGAAGAAGGTCTGATTTCTTTCAATAAAAATGGTAAGTATCTACGTTCCTATATTCCTTCTGAAAGAAATATTGATTTAAGTAATATTGAAATAAATGCACTTTGCTATCATAACAATATGCTATGGTTTAGTGTAGGAGCAGATGGCTTTTACAAACTGGACCTGAAAACTGGTCAAATGCAATCCATTGCCAATATTTCTACAACAGTCTCCAATATCCGCAAGATTTTTCCTTACTCCAAAGATGAACTGTGGGTTGGTGGTGATAATGGATTGTATATTTATAACCTGAAAACAGGTATAATCAGTCGGATTGACAACCCATCCAATCCCAAAAGCTTAAGTGACCAATCCATTTACGATATGGCCCGGGATCGGGAAGGAGGAATTTGGGTTTCAACCTATTTTGGCGGTATAAACTATTTACCAAAGGATTCAAAACCATTTGAGAATTATTTCCCGCTCTATCAAGCCGGTTCTATTTCCGGAAAAGCCATCAGCCAGTTTTGTGAAGATAAAATGGGTAATATCTGGATTGCAACTGAAGATGGTGGTCTGAATTATTTTAATACCAAAACCCAAAAGACAGAGAGTTATAAACCGACAGCCTCTAAAAATAACATCAGCTACCACAATATTCACTCGTTGTTACTGGATGATAACAAGCTTTGGATTGGAACTTTTTCCCGTGGAATTGATATTTTTGATTTGAAAAGTAAGACTTTTCAGAATT
>Ga0209123_1000689_pt1 | contig 40204 bp, 39 predicted proteins | sample BarGraIncu00431A_FD_184500 | JGI IMG/M metagenome (GOLD analysis project Ga0209123, IMG submission 184500) | Arctic peat soil microbial communities from Barrow, Alaska, USA - Barrow Graham LP Incubations 004-31A (SPAdes) (version 2) | ecosystem: Environmental > Terrestrial > Soil > Wetlands >...
TTTTTAAATAGTGTGTAAAAAAGTCTTTTTGTCATGCCTATAACTAATCTAAAGAACTTTTTATCCAAATAAGCAATTTTATTTCACAAATATGGAAATTGTTAATTATTGTTTTCCGACTATACTATTGTTTTATTAAATAAAGTTATTTATACACTTATCCTGTTTAAAAATTAGCTTGTTTGAATTCCTTATCTATTATTATATTTATTAATTACCTTGTTTTTTAACTTTTTACCTAATGTTTCGCCTAAAAATCTATCAATCATATCTTCCTTAGTAGCTTTACCCTCTACAAATATATTGAATTTCTTGCATAGTTTACTTAGATCACCTTTACTTATATCATAAGTTTCAATAAAACTTTTTGCTGTCTTAATACTAGTCATAGCAATTATACGTTTATACATTTCATCATTAGTCATAGATGCACCTCTAATCTTTTATTTATTTTATTTTAACTAGAACATAAAATTCAAAATTCTTTGATTCTATTTTATCGCTTATAGTGGTCTTATTCCCTGATATATTAGAAAATTGAATTTTAATTTTCACTTTATCATTTTCATCTTCAAAAGACATCTCTTCTTGAGATAAACTCTGTCCCTTTTGGTTGTTAACACCATATTTAGCAATAAGTTTATTTGCAAAATACATTAAATCTTTTTTATAAATATTATTTTTATCTTTAGTTACTTTTAATGTGCTTGATTCATTATCAAAGTTCATACCAAATGATGTACCTCCTTGGGTTTGCTGTCCATTATTCCTCCAAACAAAGAGATAGTCATAAGCACTTATATTTATTGGCTCCGTGGGGCCAATAGAATTAAAATAGAAATACTCGTTATTGTTTTGAAAATTTTGGCCACTATATTTTACTCCCAGTGTCCTCTCTATTTCGGATATTTTGAAGCTCTGTGGTAATCCTTTAACATCTCGTAGGCTATGAAATGTATCAAAGTAACTAAGTATACTTGTTATTTGCCCTGCGTCCTCATCAGATACCTTAGCACTAGCTTTAGTTACCTTGTTATCCAAGATCATATTGTTTTTAACAAATATTTTGTTGATTCTCTTGTTTTGGCTGTATTTTGAAATTGAATAACTACTAAGAGGTCCAAATACAGATATAGCGGTTATTACTGCAAGTGATATTGGAAGTATAATGTTTATTAGTTTCTTTGTAGTTGAAAAGTAAATCATAACTAAAAATGTCCATATCCCAAGTGCTACAACAAAATATCTATTTTCAGTTACCCCATATGCATTAATTCTTATCCCAATAGAAATAAACATCATGATTATAAGTGGAAGAATTACCTTTGGAAAATACTTCATAAATCTCCTTGTCCAAGCATTTTCCTTAAGTAGTTGTGATATGAAAAATAGCACCGCTGCAGTTAATGCAGAATACCAAAGCACAAGATTAGATACTAGCCCCTCTGGCCACTGCCTCGTTATAATTATCTTACCAAAATATATATATAGTATTATTGTATATACGCAAATAAGTGGCATTATAATATATAATACAAGTACCATAAGAAGGCGCGAATATTCTTTTAAAGTTAATATTTCATTTTTTGCTTTAATCCCTGCAAGAAAAAATGCTGGTGTAAATATTCCGGCAACAACAAGAAAAGTATAGTAATAAAGTTCACTCTTAATATTAACTCCTAGAAGCCTATCAATTGTAAAAAGAATTGCCGCTAGTCCAAGATATAAAACAAGTGAATATAAAATCGTGGTGAAAAATCTAGTGAAAACCCTAATAACATAAAGTTCAAAATCATCACGCTTTGGCAAATATGATATAAATAGGAAAACTAAATAAAGAATAAGGTTAGAACCAATATATCTTGACATTGAAACCATTTGCACATCTTGTAGAAAAAAGTAATAATAGAGAATTAGTAATAAAGCACCTCCAAAGTAAGATGCTTGCAGTACAATATTCGTATATTGCTTAAGCCTTTCAAAAAAAAGTTTAATACATAATGAAAGTGGAATTCCAAGAGCAAGTATCATGGTCACCCTTACAAGTAATTCTATAAAATCACTATTAGCGCCTTGTTTTACTTCTGATATATAGATAAGAAGTAAAACACAGGAGGTGGAAACACCAATGGTCTGTGGAAACCTTTTGACACTATTTATAATTCCTATTATTATTGCTTTGAATAAATTTTTCATATCAACCCTCCTTCTTGTATTCAGATTAATTTAATCAAAACAAATATGGATAATATTATTACCAAAATTAGAGCAAAATAGATTGCTAACTTTTCTCATATACACTTATATTAAAATCAAGCTTGGTTGAAAGTTTAGAAGTAACACTTGCCTTTTCTCTCATAGCATTGTCAATAGTCCAATAATATGGAGTCATTGCAATAAGACTCTTTATATCTTCGCCATTTTCCACATCAATATTATATTTAACTTCTAAGCTCTGAGTCAACTTAAATCCCTCAAAAGTTGTTATTTTTTCCTCATGTTCTCTGGCGTTTACATATAATATTTCTTTTAATCCATATAAATGTTGAACCCCAGGTGTTACAACAATTAGTTTACCATTATCCTTTAGAACCCTCTTAAGCTCTGCCTCATCAGATGGAGCAAAGTTTCTAATAATAATATCTATAGTGCTAGTCATTATTGGTAAATTGAAATTACTGCTTACTATGAAGTTTATTTTTTTATCTCTTTTAGTAGCATATGTAACTGCAGCTTTTGAAATGTCTACTCCAAAAAATTCAAATTCTTTATTTAGAGTAAAGTTTAATCCTTTTTTATATATGGCTTCCTTAAGTCTAAATAAAAAGTATCCTTCTCCACATCCAACATCAAGTATATTTACATTTTTTCCACTTATCTTTGATATTATTAAATCATTCAACTTTTCAGAAAAAGTGTGATAATATCCTTTGTTTAAAAATTCTCTACGCCCTTCCATCATTTCTTTACTGTCGCCAGGTTCTTTTGTATTCTTTTGATTAGCCAGGAGAAGATTAATATGTCCTTTGCTCGCTATATCATAACTATGGTTATTTAAACATACATATTGTTTTTCAAATTTTTTCAAACTTAAATTGCATACAGGGCATTTTAATATAGACTCCATATTTTCTACTATCACAAAATCACTGCCTTTCTTAAGAAAGCTAGCTCTAAGGCCATTTTTTTATTGTATTGTATAATTTTCACGTTAATTTTCTTTAGTTTTAGAGTCGCTTTTTTCGTTCACATCCACTCCAAGTAAATCTAGTATAAATATAAATATTGGTATGCCCAGTAAAAGACCCCAAGTTCCCATAAAATGATCCGATACTATTAATATAGAAAAAGTAAAAAATATTGGGAGATGGGTGGTGTCAGACATAAACTTTGGATTTAAAATATAGGTCTCAACAGAATGAATCACAAAAATCATAATAAGCACGAAAAATACTTTAATTAGTCCACCTATTTTAAGAGCAATTAAGCATAGTGGGATTAACGAAATAAATACACCTGCAACGGGTACAAGACTTAAAATAAATATCATAAATGCAAGAGCGAATAATTGAGGGAATCCCATTATAGTAAGTCCTATAATTGATAATATTGTGTTTGTAATTGCTATCATTATTTGAGCCTGAATTACTTTACCAAAAGAATTCAAAAAATTAGTACCAAAATAGCTTAAATAATTGTATAACACAGATACTTTACTATATTTAAACTTATTTACGAATTTTAATACACTATCCTTTTGTAATGTAAATACTAGACTTAGTAAAAGTGCCATAAAGAAATTCAAACTCCATTTTCCTAAATTAGTTACAAAAAGCAAAATACTTTGAATACTGGATTTAGCATAACTTGCTATGTCAATTCTACTTGATATTGGTGTTAAATACGACATAATGCCTTTTGTATCTTTCGTAAAATTAACATACTCCATTTTATCTAACATAATTAATATTTGAGAAATAGCAATTGGTATATATTTCACCGCCAAAATACCTATAGATATGGTCATAAACATATATATAATTATGGTAATAATAGTTGAATTCACTTTTATTACTTTGTTAATTTGATCAGTTAATAAAGTTTGCAAGCTATTCACTAAATAAGTAATCATAAAAGTTAATAAAATTAAATTGAAAATAGATCTTATTAAAAATGCAAATATTATTAATGCTACTAATATTATTATCTTGACTATGGATTCCCTCTTACTTAATTGTTTTATTGTTTGCATTTAGCATGCTCCTTATTTTGCCTTATTATTTAATTATTAAAATCCATTTAATTTTTGCTATAATAAGTTATTTTTCGACTAGTTCATTATATCAAATTATACAAATTATTTCTATTATTTTTTATCAATAATTGTATTTATTTTGTGTAAAAATACAATTATATATTTCTAAATATATATTTTATTTGATTTAGTGCTTTTTTTATTTAAGATTTAATATTTTATTATAGTACACTAAGCTTTATTAAAATGGTGTATAATATTAATACATATGACATTATAAATTTATTAATATATGTTTTAATGAGAAAGTTTGGTGGTGATAATAAATGAAACCAGTAATTATGTTTGTAACTGAATGGTGTCCATACTGCAAAAAAGCACTTGCATGGATGGAAACTATAAAAATCCAAAACCCAGAATACACTGGTATTGATATTAAAATAATTGATGAAGAGCTTAAGCCCGATATAGCAAAACAATATAATTATTACTATGTTCCTACTTACTATGTTGATGGAGTTAAAGTTCATGAGGGTGTTGCTTCTAAAAATATTATTCTTGGTATATTTGAAAAGGCATTAAAATAATTTATTTTCAAATCTAATAAAATAATAATGTAAAGAGAAAATTTTAAATTATCTTTTTACATTTTTTATATTTTTCCTCGTATTAATTTTTTTAAATTAAGTTAAACTTTTCTCATCTAACTTATTATACTTCAAAATTTCTACTCTAAATTTTTTTTCTATTTTTATGTATTCATTTATATTATCAATTTTTACAATAAGCAGCTCAATACATTTTTTCATATATACTATTTTTTTTCTCATTTCAGAAAGCGTTATTTTATCACTATTTATTTTTTTATTATTTTTTTCTTTTTCATAATTAAAATTTTGTTTCTCCTTTCGTAGTTTTTCTTTTCTTTTATTACATTCATATATTTTTGTCTTTATACTCAATTTATTAGAATATTTATTAAAAACCTTTATATACTTTTTAATAAATATTTTTTTTATAAATTTGAACTTTTCTCTTTTAACAAAAATCTCAAGAGATTCGCGCAATTCTCTACTTTCTTGCTGTTCTTTATTAATAGTGTCCTCCAATTTATTTAGATGAAATTTTATTACTTTAATCTCACTTTTACAAGTTTTAATTTTGTTTCTTAATTCTATTTGTTTTTCTTCGTAGTTTTCTATACTAGATTTTTTCATATTTATAATCATAATAATTTCTTTTCTATTTAAGTCTATTATTTCAGCCTTGAATTTTTGTATTTTTAATAGTTTGCATATACCTATTCTGGATTTACTTAAAACTTCAACCGATATTTTCATTTTTTCTAAAATAGAACTACTTAGCTGAAATTCTTTTAATATAGAATTGTATATTTCATTGTATTCTACTATACTATACACATCAGTATTTGTCCCCTCCTTATATCTAAAAATTCTTTAGTATTTATCATAACTTATAATAAAAGTATTTTTTATGTAAAATTCAATTTTATTATTATTTCATGTATACCTTTTTAAGCATGGGATATACTATTGTTGTAGTCGACAAGCAAACATTAAACTTAAACAAGGGAGATGTTAGTTATGTTAATTGATAAATTATCTGTATTTTTCGGCGCAAGCAGTATTGCAAGGGCTAAAAATGGTGACTACTAACTAATTCTGTATGAAATTCAAAATACAGAGTAATAAAGCCAATGATTATTTATAAAATCATTGGCTTTATACTTTTTAGACATATAAAATAAATATGAAGTCAAAAATAATAATGCACTTACCATAATTAACTTAAATGTTATTTATCTTGATGATCTAGAATTTTTACCTTGTTGATTTCTATCTTGACTACCACCTTGAGTTCTTCCATTTCTCCTAGCATAACCATTTGTTCGGGACTTTACAGAAGTGACCTTCTTAACATCATTTACTATTGGTGCATTACTAGCAGGAAAAGGATGATCTTCAACTATTGGTATTGTTTTTGATATAACCTTCTCAATATCTTTAAGAAAAGGTTTTTCTTCCACATCACAAAATGATATTGCAATTCCGCCAAGTCCAGCTCTTCCAGTTCTTCCTATTCTATGTACATAGGTCTCTGGAATATTGGGCAAATCAAAATTAATTACGTGAGATAATTCCTCAACATCAATCCCTCTTGCTGCTATATCTGTTGCAACTAAAACTCTAGTTATTCCCGTTTTAAAATTATTTAAGGCAAGTTGCCTTGCGCTTTGAGATTTATTACCATGAATAGCTTGAGCCTCTATTCCTACCATGTTAAGATCCTTAGTTATCTTATTTGCGCCATGTTTCGTTCTTGAGAATACTAGGGCAGACACTATGGATTTATCTTGCAGTAAATGAATAAGTAATGGTTTCTTATCTTTTTTATCCACAAAATATACTGATTGTTCAATAAGTTCAATAGTAGATGAAACAGGTGTGACTGCTACTTTTACTGGATCTATTAAAATAGAATCCACTAGTTTTGATATTTCTTGTGGCATCGTTGCTGAAAATAACATAGTTTGCCTAATTTTAGGTAGTTGCGCTATGATTTTTTTTACGTCACGTAAAAATCCCATGTCAAGCATACGGTCTGCCTCATCGAGTACAAACATTTCCACATGATGTATGTTAATGTATTTCTGTTGCATTAAGTCAAGCAGTCTACCAGTAGTTGCAATTAAAATATCTACTCCATCTCTTAAAGCATCAGTTTGTTTTTTTTGAGATACCCCACCAAAAATAACTGTACTAGTCAGATTCATGTGTGTTCCATAAGCCGTAAAGCTTTCTCCAATTTGAATTGCTAGTTCTCTCGTAGGTGCAAGTATTAAGGCCTTTATATTTTTAGGACCCTTTATAACTTTTTGTCTTCCACAAAGAATTTGCAGTATGGGAATAGCAAACGCTGCGGTCTTTCCAGTGCCTGTCTGTGCACAGCCTAGAAAGTCTTTTCCATCCAATATAGTAGGAATTGCAGCTTCTTGTATAGGCGTAGGTTCCACATAACCTTCAGTTTTTAAAGCTTTTTTTATTGGTGTAATGAGATTTAAATCTTCGAATAACATTTTTTCTCCTCTGTAAGTGGTCGTCTTGAACTTTAAATGTCACAAATCACTCATATCCTGTTATGAATTTTCCTGAAAATTGGAAACAACAACTTTCTTACATGATTATATTGCATCTAAGAAACCACCCTTTATTAGTGATATGAGTATATTTAGGCTGATTTATCTTCATTTAGCTCTGACTTTATAGGTCACTTATATATAAATAAATATGTTTCAATTATATCAACTTCAATTTTATAACTATTTTATTTTAATGTTCGTTGCACTCATATTTTTTAATTATAACATATTTCAAGTCTTCTTGCTATTCATCCAATTTATATATAATTTAGAGAATAGACTCAAAGTGAATATAAATGATAATTTACCATAAACTAAAAACAGAAAAAATATTATATTTACAAAAGGAGATATTCTATGAATGAGAACTTTAATTTCCCTAAAAGCGTACCTGAACAAAAACAAGATAAACAACCAGGTTTCGAAGCATTAATGAATCCAAAACCTATTTTTGAAAATCCAAATTGTAAAGGTTCTAATAAATTAATAAATAAAGTAGCCTTAATTACAGGTGGTGATAGTGGTATTGGAAAAGCAATTGCGATCTCTTATGCCAGAGAAGGTGCCGATATAATAATAATATATTTAGATGAACATGAAGATGCCGAGGAGACAAAAAAACTTATTGAGGCGAAAGGTAGAAAGTGTATTTTAATACCTGGTGATATAGGGGATGATATTTTCTGCAATGATGCTATAAAAAAGGCAATAAAAGAATTTGGTAAGATAGATATTCTTGTAAACAATGCAGGTGAGCAACACCCTCAAAATAGTATTGAAGATATTACAAAACAGCAACTCGAGAGAACCTTTAAAACTAATATTTTTGGAATGTTTTATATGGTGAAAGCAACATTACCTCATTTAAAAGAGGGTGCAACAATTATAAATACTTCCTCAGTTACAGCCTACAAAGGTCATGAAACTTTAATCGATTACTCTTCAAGCAAGGGAGCAATAGTTACCTTTACCCGTTCTTTATCTCTTTCACTTGCAAGTAGAAAGATACGTGTTAATGCAGTAGCTCCAGGACCTATATGGACACCTCTTATACCATCTTCCTTCAGTGCAACTGAGGTCGGTAAATTTGGGAGCAATACTCCAATGGGAAGACCAGGTCAACCTGTGGAACTCGCTGAAACTTATTTATTTTTAGCCTGTGACGGCGCATCATATATTAGTGGTGAAACTATTCATGTTAATGGTGGCGTTGTTATAAACGGCTAATGCAAGGTTCCACCTACCTTATAAGTTTTATATTTCTTATTATTATATGTTCAAGAAATCCCGTACTAAAATAGAAAAAGATAAAATAGGCACCAAATTTATGATGCCTATTTTTTTCAGTACTACTACTTAGAGTTATCTTTAAATTCTTCCATTATTTGAATAAATGTATCTTCCCTTCTTATAAACGCATCCACTATATCTGGATCAAAATGAGTTTCTCTACCTCCTAATATAATTTTCTTCGCCTCATCATGGGTAAAGGCTTCCTTATAAACCCTTTTACTAATAAGTGCATCATATACATCACTAAGTGCCATAAGTCGTCCCGATATTGGAATCTCTTCTTTGCATAATCCCTTTGGATATCCAGTACCATCCCATTTTTCATGATGCGTTAATGCGATTTCTTTCGCTAATGTCAAGAATGAATCCTCTCCTAGTTCGGTTATTCCCACCATTAATGATTGTTCACCATATATTGTGTGATTCTTCATTTCTTCAAATTCTTCTTTTGTAAGTTTCCCTGGTTTAAGCAAAATACTATCTTTCACACCAACTTTGCCAATATCATGCAAAGGTGCTGACTTATATAAGAGGTCGATATATTCTTTTGTAAGAATCTCTTTATATTTATCAGTGTTTTGTAATTCAAGTGCCAACTCTCTAATATATTTCTGTGTCCTTTTGATATGTTCACCTGTATCAGTGTCCCTTGTCTCAGATAGAGCAGCAAGGCAGTAGATTGCTGCAGAGTTAGTTCTTTCAAGAAGTTTTGTTCTTTCTTTCACCATTTCTTCTAAAACAAACTTCTGATTTTCTAAAACTAGACGTGCTTCTTCTAACCTTAGTTGTGTCCTAACTCTTGCCTTTACTTCAACAATCTCAAAAGGCTTAGTTATATAATCTACTGCACCTAATGCAAACCCTTTGGTTTTGGAGTCACTATCAGTAATTGCGGAAAGTAAAATAACTGGTATATTTACTAAATTAAGTTTTTTATTCAAAACATTTAAAACTTCATATCCATTCATTTCTGGCATCATGATATCCAAAAGAATTAAATTAGGTATTTCTTCTTGAAGTATCTCAATTGCTTCTACCCCATTAATAGCAACAATTAAATCGTATTCTTCCTGAAGAGCATCCACAAGAATATCAATATTAATTTCTGTGTCGTCCACTATCATTATTGTCTTTTGTCTATCCATTATTATCCTCCAATGTATTCTCTTCCAACATATCCTCCATCAGCTTTTCTACCACAACTTTAGCTTCCTTAAAACGATAACAATCTACAAGTTTTTTTATTTTGTTTATGGTCGCCACAAAAGCTGTTTCCGTAGCATTCGTTACTAAGTAGTCCATTTTTTCTTTAATTTCTTTAGTTCGAGCTGTCTTTAAAACTATAAGCAATTTTTCTAATTCACTATAAACATCGCAATTAGCACTTACCTTTTTCTCCATTGAATTATGTGTTGAAAAACCTTTATTTATATTCTCTAAAAGTTTCTCATTTAAAGAAAAAAGTATATTAAGATGCTCTGTTCTAACTTCTTCGTCGTATGACTCATATTCCTTTTCAAACTGTATTATAAAATTATTAAGTTTCATAGCTCCAATATTTCCTGTTACACTTTTCAAACTATGAATAAATCGCTTTGTTTCATCATATTTCTTGTTTCTCATCAAATCTGAAAGTTCTTTTACTAAATTACTATAATTATTCACATATTTATTTAATAAATCCTTATAAAGATCCTTCTTATTTCCAAGTCTGAGTAAAGTATTTTCCATGTCTAATGTCTCAATCCTTATATTGGAAGTTGAATTAATGGAATTTTCAACTTTTTCTGTTTTCTTATCGAATAGACATTTTACAAGGGTTTCAAACAAAACCACCGAGTTTATTGGTTTTGTAATGTAATCATTCATACCTGCCTTTATGCTTATTTCGCGATCAACCATTAATACATTTGCAGTCATGGCTATAATTGGTAGTTCTAATTTCGAATAAAATTTCCTGATAATTTTTGTAGCTTCATATCCACCCATAATTGGCATTTGTACATCCATAAGAACGACATCGAATTTATTTGAGCGAACATGATTAATTGCTTCCTCACCATTACTTGCGATACTTACATGAATACCAGCGCCCTCTAAAATATCTTTGGCAACCAGTTGGTTAATCTCATTATCTTCCACAAGAAGTATATTCTTATTAATCAATATAGATTGGTATTTTATTTGTCCATCTTCATTATCCTCTTTGCTACCAATCCCTTTTGGCTGCACTCTTTTCCCTTGTAAATCTGGATATTCTAAATGTCTTGATTTCAAATCATTGATATCTTTATCAAATTCCATATTAAATTGGAAAGATGACCCTTTACCATACTCACTTTCCACCCATATTTCACCATTCATTAGCTCAACCAATTGTTTTGAAATTGCTAGGCCTAGCCCCGTACCACCATACTTTCTTGTCATTGAACCATCAGCCTGGGTAAAAGCTGTAAAGAGTCTTCCAATTTGCTCATTTGTTAATCCAATTCCTGTATCCTCAACACAGAAATGTAACTTTATTTTATTTTTTGATTCATGAATAGCTCTTACCGAAACATTCACTTCACCATGTTTTGTGAACTTTATAGCATTAGTAGTCAAGTTGCATATAACTTGTTCTAATCTTAGTGAATCTCCTATAAGTATGTCTGGTACGGCTTCTTCCGTATAAAAATTAATATCAATACCTTTATTGGTAGCAGATATGGAATATAGGTTTGATATATTTTCTAGCACCTTATCAAGATTAAATTTTATATGCTCTATTTCAATTTTACCAACTTCGATTTTCGAAAAATCTAAGATATCATTTATAATTCTAAGTAATGAATTTGATGATCCCTCTATTTTAGAAACATAATTTTTCTGAGAATTATTTAAATTAGATTGTCCTATTAAATGGGTAAGTCCCATAATTGCATTCATTGGTGTTCTAATTTCATGACTCATATTTGCAAGAAACTGGCTTTTTGCAAGACTTGCTTCCTCTGCTTCTTCTTTTGCACTTTTTAATTGTACCTCATTACTTTTTCTTTCAGATATATTTTGAAGTACTCCTATAAATCTCACTATTTTTCCAGCCTCATTTTTTTTAACTACTTGTCCACTTAATGAAAGCCAAATATTAGGGTCTTCCTTTAATCGAAACTCAGCATAAAAGTCTTCTTGTATCCCTGGCAAATTGTCCTCAACCAATTGTTTCACCTTTAATATGTCGTCTTCATAAATAAAATTTGTAAGTTTATCATCAAACTTTACCCAATCACTCTCTTTAATGTATCCATTCTTATACTCAAACGAATTAATTAGTTTTAGGAAAACACCATTTACCACTATCCCATTATTTACGAAGTCCGAATCATATAATCCAATATGTGCAGCTTCTAGTGCTATTCTAAATCTATCTTCTGAAATTGATAAATTATTAGTAACCCTTGTTAATGCCAGTGTCCTCTCTTCTACACGGAACTCTAATTCATTATTCAAAATTAGCAAGTTTTCTTCTGCGTTTTGACGTTCTTTAATCTCAGCATTAAGATCATTCATATTATTGCGAATATTTTTAGCCATTTCATCGATTGTATTTGCAAGTATCCCAATTTCATCTTTGCTCTCTTTAAGATCCCTCGGAATTTCAATAAAATTAGTACCATCAGAATTTTGAATAATTTTAACCATGCGTGTCAAAGGTTTTGTAACAAAAGCTGATAATTTATTTGCAAATAAAAAGATGAAAACACTAGCAAGTGTTGCACCAGTTAAAATAATAAACATTAAAAATTGCATAGCCTGTGAAAAGTCTTTATGCTCTATTACCATTGCTAAATATAAACCTTCTGTATTTGGTATTTTAGAGTATGTTAAATAACTGGAATCGCCTTTTGGATTAATAATTTTTACTTCTCCAGAGGTTTTATTCTTAATTTGTTTTTTAAAACCTTGAACATCATAAATTTTCATTTCCTTTTTATTTGGATCTATAATTACATTACCAAATGAATCAAAAATCCATATTTCACCTAATTTACTTAATTTAGTTTCTTGAACGGGTAAAATTAATTTTTTAACCTCTGCATTAATAATTAACGTTCCCCGTATATTTCCCTTATTATCAGTTACTTTAGTTCCTGTAGTTGAGATATATTCAGAAAGCTTGGCATTATATGTCGTTTGAGTTATACGCATGAACTCATAACCATCTAATAACGCCTTTTCATAATTAGCAGATATAATAATATTCCTCGGGTTATTATTATATTCCTTTCCACTTATCGCCCTAAACTTCATAGATATCAATACATCGCCATATCTAACCATTTGATTATCTATCTCTTTTTTAATACCAACAAAATCACCATTTTTAAATACTTCTGTATTTGAAATTAATTCCAATATATCTCTTTGATTATAAAACTGCTGGCCAAAATATTGTGCTTGACTGTCAATAACATGTACTCCTATTTCACCAATAATCGGCTGAACGGTTTTATTCATTTGATAATATAAAAGAGCACTTAATAAAATTAAAACTAGGAACATAAGTAAAGTATAAGTTGCCCTTAGTTTATCTTTATAGGATTTATTAATAAAATTCATTCTAGACACAATATCACTCCTTTACTTATTATTGCAAATAAACCATACCACAATTGTTATTTTAATTATCACATAATATAACATTTTTCACAATATTAATATACATTTATAAAAATGATAAAATCTTATACAATGTAATATTAATACAGTCATTTATTAAGTGTATTGTTACCTTGGAATAAGTTATGATTTTTTAAAATTAAAATTATGATTCGTTTATTTATATTGGAAATAACTTCACTAAATTTGTTAATATATCCACACATATAATAATAGTTCATAGGAAATTATATATATCAAAAGCAATATTAAAAAATGATTAGAACTTCATAAATTTATGAAATTTCCGTAAAAATTTAATTTTTTATAAGGAGGAACTATTATCGTGAGGAAATTTTCTGTTTTTATGCTTCTTGTTAGTCTTCTTCTTAATATGGGAAATATAACAACCTCAGCTATTAATGCTACCTTAACAAATGAAACCGCTAATAAATATAATTTAACAATGAAACAAGACTTGTTATGCCTAATGATTGCTTATCCTGAATACATTACAAATATTGAAACAAATAATGGATATGTTTATCTAATAATGAAGTCTGGAAAAAAGCTATGCTATGATGACAAGAAAGCTAAAAACGTGCAAGAAAAGCTATCAAATCCTGACCTGCAAGATACTCTAGAGCAAATTTATCCTCTTTCGCCTGTTAAAAATATTCGGGATGGTTACTTTGACCCTGGTCGCTTTAGGTCTTATGAATTACTGTCCGAAGTTTATGGCAGTTCAAAACAAAGCATAGAATCTAAACTTATAACAGTTAAAAATGGCTATAGCAATTATCAATTCAATAAGAGCAACAATGCAACTAATTCACTGAACGCTGTTATGAATGAATTAATACCTCTTTCAGAAAGAAACCAGAATGTGAGAAAATGTCTAATACCTTGTAATGGTACTTACAATTACCGCGTAATTTCAGGTACAGGAAGATTAAGTCCACATTCTTATGGAATTGCAATTGATCTTGCCAGTGACAAAAGGGATTATTGGAAATGGTCTTCTAAAGAAGCTGGTGAAAAAAGATTAGCATCCTATTCTCAAGAGCTAGTAAAAGTTTTTGAAAATAATAATTTTGTTTGGGGAGGTAAATGGTCACACTTTGATATTTTACATTTTGAGTATAGACCGGAAATAATTCTGAAAGCCCGCTATTTTGCAACTCTCACTGATTCAAAAAAAACATGGTATGAAGGTATACCGTTACAACAAGTAAATGTAAAAAATGCAATAAATAAAATCAATGCATTAATAAAATAATAGGAGTCTAATATTATGAATTTTTGTAAAAACAAAAAATTACAATCATCTCAGCTTAACTTATTTATATTTATTCTGTTTCTTTTGTCAATACAATTATTAAATAATAGATATGCATATGCTGTTACTGATGAATCTAAAAAGAAAGTTACCAGTTATATAGAACACATTTTTCTAAATAGAAACAGAGCTATGTTAAGCGGTGATTTAGACTTAATACAATCATTTTATAATATGGATACAAAATATGGTACTTGGGCATATGAATATGAAAAAAGAAAGATGGATTACATTAAAAATTGGGCCGAAAAACAAGGTATTAAATTTACAGATATAATACCTACTGTAATTGTAAAAAAAATAAAAGGTGTTAATGATAATTTTTCAGTTTACTTATTATGCTCCACAGAATACAAATATATATATAAAGATAGACCACAAGTAAAAAACATTTCTAAAATTGGAACTTATCATAACTTACAACTTATGAGTAAAGATGGTTCTTGGGTTATTTCAAAAGAGTGGTATAAAGATCCTTTTGCTAACTCCTTAGATTTAGAAAATATAAAAGCAGATTCAATTAAAGAATTTATACTATCTCAAGATGCAAGAGATTTAACTACAATAGATAAGCGACGTATACGGGCTATAGAATATGCTGATAAATTTTGTGGTGCTGCAAGTACCTTAGAATATGATTTTAAGTATAATAAAAAATATAGAGACTATAATCCTGAGGGTGGTGATTGTGCGAATTTTGCATCTCAGATTCTTTTTGAAGGTGGAAAATTCAGAAAAAATTATGCTTGGAGTTATGACAAAAATGGAGCAACAAAAGCTTGGCTAAATGCAGATGGATTTAAAAATTACATGATTTATAGCGGTAGAGCATCAATAATTGCTTATGGTAACTATAACAAAGTATATAAGGCAAGTTATAAATTACTCCCTGGAGATTTTGTCGCTTATGAGAAGAAAAATGACATAACTCACATATCTGTTGTGACCGGGGCTGATTCAAGAGGCTATTCCTTAGTTAGCTGTCATAATTCAGATAGAAGCAAAGTGCCTTGGGACCTTGGGTGGAGTGATAAAAATATCAAATTTTGGTTAATTAGAGTTCATTATTAATAACAGTAAAAATTAAATTAAAAGGAGATGAAATTTGTATGAAAACTGAAGAACAAATTAAATCAGAAGTGTCTAGGCAGGTTATTGATAGTATGAAAACAACTTTGAATGAAGAATTAACTGAGGTGGAAAAGGAATTTGAAGAGACTTATAAAAATAAGCTTGAGCAAGAAATACAATACACCTTAGAACTTGCAGAATCTGGGCTTCAACACAATTCAAGCAAAACAATAAAAGTAGAAAATAAAAAATTACTACAACAATTAGATAATATAAGAAGCGAAAAAATTAAAGTTGAGAATAAATTAAAAACATTAAATGAATTTGAAAATATATAATGCTCAAGTATCACTAAATCTAATTTGGTAAAAAGTTCGTGCATGTCATGAACTTTTTGTCATTTTCTTTATATGTATTTCTTTGGCATTGTCTAAGTTGACTTATTCAAATCTATATAGTATCATTTAATTTGGAGAATAAATATTATTCTATGCAGTTTTTGTATAATTTAGTATTAATAAGGAGACATAACTTACCATGAATATTTCAACTAAAGGAAGATACGGTTTAAGATCAATGGTTGATATCGCTGTGCACTCATTAGGTGAATATATACCATTAAAAATCATTGCTGAAAGACAGGTAATTTCAGAAAATTATTTAGAGCAAGTTTTCTCAATACTTAGAAAAGCTAACCTTGTAAAAAGTGCAAGAGGATCGCAAGGTGGTTATACACTGTCAAGAGAAGCCTCAAAAATTACTGTAGGTGAAGTTTTAAGAATACTTGAAGGTGATTTAAATATTTCCGGAGATGATGACGGAACCTTAAGTGTAGATAATAACATAAAAATTTGTATCGACACTATAGTGTGGCAGGAAGTTAATGAACAAATTAATAAAGTTATAGATTCGGTAACTCTACAGGATCTTGTAGAAAAGTATAAAAGTCTTAATGCAGAATATACTTTAGATTTTATAATATAAATGAAGAATAATGATGCCTGGTTTTTCAAGCATTATTATTCTTCATTTGTTTTTACATATATGAAATTACTAATTATAATCTTGATCCATTGTAACTATACATCGATATTGTAGTGAAATGCTTTTTATTCCATCTTCTATTTGGTTAAGAATAATTTTTTTATGTTCTATACTATAATAAGATTTATCAACTACTACGTCAAAAATCAATGTTTTTGCTGCGACTTCACCTATAACTCTGAAGTCATGCATAGATTTAATCCCTTTTATTTCAAATAATACTTTATTTAACTGCTTTTTTAAAGTTGTAATTTCTGGACTATCGCTTTTAAAAGGGTCCATATGAATAACTAGGCATAAGTTAAGTTTCTCACCTACTTCTCTTTCAGCCTTATCAATAACATCATGAATTTGCATTATAGGAATGTCCCACGGCACTTCTGCATGTAGTGAAACCATATATCTACCGGGACCATAATTATGAATAATTAAGTCATGTACACCAGTAATATAAATGTAACTTAAAACTTCGTCGTAAATATCTTGTACTAATTGCCTATCAGGAGCTTTTCCCAATATATACCCTAATGTTTCTTTGCAAAGTACAAATCCTGAATGAATTATAAAAACGGAAACTAATATACCTGCATAGCCATCCACTGGAAAAGATGTGAATTTTGTTATAAGTAATGAGATAGTTACCATAGATAGCACAAGTATATCAGTAAAAGATTCTAATGCTGAAGCTTTTAAGGCAGAGGAGTTAATGGCAATACCAAGATACGTAGTAAAACGGTTTAGAAAAATTTGAAGTGGAAGTGCAAACAACATTAGGAGAAACGCCACCTCATTAAACGGAATACTAACAGTATGGAGAACGCGATTTATTGAACTTCTTATAAATTCATATCCGACAATAAAAATAGATAAAGAAAATAACAATGACGTAATATATTCCACTCTGCCATATCCAAAAGGATGTTTCATGTCAGCAGGTCGATTGGATAATTTAAAACTTAGAATTGTAATTATTGAAGATACAGCATCTGTTAAATTATGCACAGCATCTGCCGTTATAGATATACTATTTAGGAATAACCCTACAACAAGCTCCAGAATAAGGATTGTAGTATTGATTATGAATCCGATTATTCCACCTAACCATCCATATGATTGTCTTACTTGCTGTGAATTTACATTAGAAAAATCTTTTATAAATTTTCTAACTAAAAAATCAAATATAAATTTCATAAAAAACACTCCTTCGTATAATATAGTTGTAAGCATTGATATTAAATAGCTAAATATATTGACTTCTTTAATTCATTTCAAAAATATATCAACAAAAACAAATTTAATGCAACATAAAATATCTTATGTTGCATTAAGCGAAAAGTGAAATTAAAATTCAATTTATAATAAAAGATAAAGAAATAAATTTATTATAACTATATAAAGTGTAGATAATTATTCTTAAAAAGAGTAAAATGGGAAATATACACTTTATTCTTTTAAAAAAGGAGGAATAGTTTTGGAGATTAATCAAATGTCACAACTTTTAAAACTTATGGGCACCGAATCATCACAATCAACAACAGGAATTTCAGGAAATGATTCAAGTGCGAATGCCAGTTCTAGCTTTGAAGCTTTACTTAAGCAAATATTAGACAATTCACAAAATCAAACTTCTACTAATGTTGGGACAAGCGTTGCTAATAACGCTAGTACAGTTAATGGACTTGATAGCTTATCGTTGCAGTCTCAAAAAGCTCAGCAGCTTCAACAAATGGTCATGCAACAAATGATGCAAATTATGACAACTCAAGATACAAGTAATAGTTCAAGTATTGGTAGCGTTGAAAGTACCGATAGTTCGGACAGTCTTTTTCCAAGTACAAATAGCAATAATGGCTTAACGCAACTATTACAAACTATTGTGCAAGAGCAAGCTAATACTAGTTCAACCACTAATGGTCAAAATGCTTCTAATCAACCTAATACTGTTCTAAATAATAGTATTCTTTAGACTAAATTTAAAAATGCGGTACTTTATGTACACGCATTTTTGGGTTTATTACTTAACTAAAATCATCCGAACTCTAGATGATAATAAGTATTTATTCCTATTTTATAGTTATTGCTTCTTCATTTAATTCAAATAAATCTTGAAGGATTCCATCAATAATATTTTCATCAATAAATGCTTTCAATTTTGGATTACGTTCTTCTGTATTAATATACTGAAGAAAATAACCCCCTACTTTTTTAGCAATACTTAATTTAATAGATATATTTTGCTGGATTCCTTCATTATTAAATAAGCTAAAAACAACGTTGTTCTCCGCATATTCTATTTTAACTTTTTTATAATACTTTATCTCTATATATTCATTTGAATCTGTTGTTGCCCGAATATTTTTTATATTATATTTATCTAAATTACTATTGAATACATTAACAAAGTTTTGCATTGCTTTGCTAATAATATTTTTATCAATAGTCATATTTCTGAATTGTAATACTAATTCTTCCTTCCAATTCATCCCATTCACCTCCCCTATTAAACATATATTGTGTTAAATAAAGGTAATTACTTCTATCCTTTTATTGTTTCATATTTTTATACCTTTAAATATATACAGTCATCTACATTATATATCCTTATATTAACCTATTCGAGCCAAATAAAAAAGATACCCTATGTATCCTATAAACTATTACATTTTTACATAAATTATTAACACAAAGAACCATATCATATCGATTATTAATCGATATGATACGGTTCTCAATTGGTATATAATAACTTAATATGTTAACTTATTCATTTATCAAAATAAAACAATCCTTTAAACGTTTACTTTATTAAAATACTTATCAAATTCTCTATCCCTCAAATTCCTCAGGATACTCTGCATTATGATAAACATCTTGAACATCTTCATTGTCTTCAAGCATTTCTATAAGCTTGTGTACCTTCCCTGCACCTTCTAGGCTAATAGGTATCATATTATCAGGTATCATTGTAATCTCTGCTGATGCAAATTCAAAACCTGCTGCTTCTAACACTTCTCTTACTTGTCCAAAGGTTTCTACAGATGTAATAATTTCAAACATTTCTTCTTCTGCGTTAAAATCCTCTGCACCTGCCTCTAAAGCAAGCATCATAATTTCGTCTTCATCCATAACTTCAGTTCTTTCTATGATGATTTGTCCTTTTTTAGCAAACATCCAGCTTACGCATCCAGCTGCTCCCATATTTCCATGGTGTCTGTCAAAAGCATGCCTTACAGTAGCAACGCTTCTATTCTTTTTGTCTGTAAGCGTAACAACTACTACGGCAACACCTTCTGCTCCATAACCCTCATAAACTATTTCTTCGTAGTTTACGCCTTCAAGCTCTCCAGCACCTTTTTTAATTGCTCTGTTTATTGTGTCTAATGGCATATTATTAGATTTAGCTTTAGCAACTACATCTCTAAGGTGAGCATTAATTTCCAAGCTAGATCCACCATTTTTAGAAGCCATTATTATTTCTTTACCTAATTTCGTGAAAACTTTACCTCTTATAACATCAATTTTACCTTTTTTCTGTTGTATATTATGCCATTTTGAATGTCCTGACATTTGAAATCCCCCCCAACTAACTATTTTGTATGTGAAATATTTCTGACCACTTCTAATAACTACCAATATTTCTATGAATTAGTTTTAAGTACATTACATTTTTATTATATCATACAAATAAAGTATTTTTCAAATAAAAAAGAAAAGTATGTATTCTATAGTATCACTTGCTAAAATACAGAGTTTATAATTTCACTATCATACAATCTATGTTCCAATTTGAAGTACATTTTCGCCTTTTCTTCGTGAAACAAAGCTTTTCCTGAGGTAACCTCGGTTATTTGTGACTTTAATTTTTCTAGATTACAAAACTTACATAATATTTCAATATAAACTTTGTCAGTATACTCTGTATGTTCTATATGAAAGTTATCTTTAGCACACAAATGCTGCAGCTTCCCCAATAAATCATACTCAATTAATATTGTAAGCGAGATACCTTTAACCTTTTCCACCACACCCGCTTCTTGAACAGCCAGCGATGCACCTTTAGAATATGCTCTTGCAAGACCTCCAGTACCTAAAAGAATTCCTCCAAAATATCTGGTAACTACCACAGCCACATCTGTAATATTAGACTTTTTTAAAACTTCTAGCATGGGAATACCCCCGGTTCCTTTAGGTTCTCCATCATCACTATACCTTTGTATATCCTTATTTTCTCCAATTATATAGGCATAAACATTATGCCTTGCTTGCTTATGTTTATTTTTAATATAATTAACAAATTCCTTTGCCTCATCTTCACTTTCAACTCTTTTAATCTGCCCAATAAAAATAGATTTTTTCTCCTTAAATTCAGCGATTGATTCATCTTTTATTGTAAAGTAACTCATTTCAATTCTCCCACCTATCACTAAATGTTATAGATAAAATTTATGGTTACCCTCTAATTTTATCTATATTTGCGCCATAAGTAATAAAAACCTCTGTGCAGCATCAATTATATATTTTTTGTCAGTGCTTGTGCTTATATACTTTATTTTCGAAATAGCTTTTTCACTTTTTATTATGCTTAGAGATTTTATTGCATAACTTATCACTTGTGGATTCTCATCCTCAAGGGCTCTAAGTAACGCCCCTTCAGACCTTATGTCACCTATTTTCCCCATCGCTGAAACTGCCATTCTGCGTACATTTATATATTTATGAACTGAAGCTTTAATTAAAATATCTAAACAAGACTTTTCCTTTAATTCCCCTATTATCCAAACTGCAGCCTCTTTATCTTTAGGATGCATCTCCACATAATTAGTTTTTATTAATGTTGTTAATTTATTTTTATTATTCTCTTCAAGTGAATTCAGGAAACAGATTTTATCCTCTTTTCCTGCTTTAACAATTTTCTTAAAAAGTTCATCTGTATCATTGCTTTGCACCAAAAATCTATATTTTATTTTACCATCAATTATATGTTTTTGTACAATGGCATTATCTAAATTTCTAATTTTACATATGGCTTCCATAGTTTTACCTTCCAAAAACAAGAAATAAGATATTTCCTCTTGAGAATACTTACTAATGCATAACCAGTCAATGACCATTAATCCTTTTTTCAAAAGTTTCTCTCCTTAATTTGCAAATATTTATCTATTTTTCACTTAATAACTCTGAGATAATTTTAATTCCTTGTTCTATTTCAGGCTTTTTTATTTCTGAAAAACTTAATCTAAAATAATCATTTCCTTCGATAGCATTTTTATAAAATAAAACGCCCGGTGTCAATAGAACTTTCATATTTTTACACCTATAAAACAATTCCATCGAAGTACTTTTCAAATTGTCAGCTATTTTAAAATAAAAATGAATTCCCCCTCCAGGAGTATAATAACTAACCTTATCACCTAAATATTTTTCTATACAATTTATCATAAAGTTATATTTGTCTTTATATGCCATGTTAAGGCGGCTTATGTGTTCTTTCCAAAGATCTTTATTTATGTATAAATCAAGAGCACGTTGCATGAGACTCGAAGTTGATATATCTGTATTAATCTTCGAATTTTGTATTAACTCTTTGCACTCCTCTGGTGGGATCATATATCCAAGTCTTATTCCTGGAAGAAATATCTTTGAAAAACTCTTTATATAAATTACCCGATCATTTATATCTAAGCTTTTAAAACTCTTATATAACTTATTATCATATATTAGTTCAGACAAATAATCATCTTCAACAATAAAAAAATCATGTAACTCTGCTAGTTCTAGTATCCTTAACTTTTTCTCCAAACTATAAGTGGCTCCTGTAGGATTTTGAAAATAACTCATGGCATAAAAGCATTTTATTCTATTCTTTTTAAGTATCTCTTCTAATTGAAGTAAATTCACTCCATCTTCCAACATATCAACTTCAAATATATTAGCCCTTCTCCATTTAAAAACCGATAAAGCACCACCATAGGTTGGCTTTTCTACAACAACATTATCATGAACATTTATTATAGATTTTGACACTATATCGATACCCTGCTGTGCGCCCGATAGAATCAATATGTCTTCTGAACTTACCTTATTATCCCAAAAAAAACTACTTATACTATTTCTAAGTCCCTCATATCCCAAAGATTCCTTGTAGGCAAAAGCCTCTGTTCCATCTCTATCTAATACCTCATTTAAAACATCTTTAAATACAGTTACAGGAAAAAACTCACTGCTTGTAATCTCCCCAGTAAAATCTACATATTTTTTAAAATCTTGTCCAGAAATTTTTTTCAAGGTATTAGAATATTCCTTTTTAAACCTTATGTTTGTATCTCTTCTTTTAGCATAAGTCCCACTACCCATCTTTTGGTATGCATATCCCTCAGCCTCAAGCTTTTTATAGGCGCTAACTACTGTAACCTCATTTACCATCAATATTTTTGATAATTTTCTTATTGAAGGTAACTTTTCTCCGTCATCCACACTATTTTCATCAATCAAATTTTTAATATGTTTTGATATTTCCATATACTTAGGAATTTCTCTTGTAAATTTGATTTCATATTTAACCATATTTTCACCCATTCATTTCAGAAATATTAAACGTAATAAACATTTTGTTTAAACAAAACTTTTTCCTTGTCTATCTTAAAATCTCTAGTTTCTTTTTTAATAATATCTCTTTCCCATAATTTATTAAGCAATTCTTCCATATCAATATCAAAATCCTTAAACAAATCCTCCGCCATAATTTCCTCTGCACTTAAAAACTTGTCTTTTTCTCTCATATAGTTTAAAAGCAAGGCACAATTACTCTTAATACTCAAATTTATACTTTGCTCTAAAAATGTCATAGTTTCCTTAATTATTTCAGTTGTGTTTGATTTGTCAAAAAACAATTTATCAACACACTGTTTAAAACTTTCATTTAAATTAAGAGCCATAGTCATAACGTCCTTACTAATCATATACCCTGATGAGTTAACAAATAGTCTTGAATACTTCTCTATGCATCTTATAGCTGTACTATAGGCCGTATATATACCATTGCTTGACAAATATTTTTTACATACTCCGATATCTTTTAGAAGCTTACCTAAAAAATACATTCCCCAGCGCTCTCTATCAACATCAGGGAAAAACCTACCACCATCATACCTTACTGTTATATCCATATCTTTTGAAAATAATAACCTTGAAGATGAGAAAATTCTATGTATAAATCCACCCTTTAAATTATCAGAATAAATTTGTATAAATTTGTCTTTACCCATGAGTTTAACATGAACAGGAATACCCTTCTCCTCGGCATATATGTCCCTTATTTTATCAAAATTCACATTTACAATTACGAAAAAGTCAATATCGGATTCTTCCCACAAATCGCCTGTTACCATACTTCCGAAAACCATCACTGACAAAACAGTATCATCAATTTTTAGTCTATCTAATACACTGTTAAAAGCCTTTTGATATTGCACAATAGTTTTTGTCATTCCTTTCCCTCCCTTAAGTTTATATACCTTATTAATTTCTAATGTGTTTTAGTGTCTTAAAAGGCAAATTTTCTAAATGAATATTTTATTGACATTGTTTCTATCATAAAATTCTTGCGTTATTCCTTTATCCTTCATTATAGCACTACATTTTTCTTTATTACAAACATTTCGTTCCTACAGAACAAAATAAAGAGAATCAAGTTTAGTATTACATAAACCCATTCTCCTTATCATCATTAAAAATCATTTACAATCATACTTTGCAAGTTTGAGCGTATTCTCAACTTTGCATCTCAGCACCTTCATTAAATCTTCAGAAATCTCATCAACTTCCTCAACTAAATCTATCGCATCTTTTATTTTTGAACTACTGCCAAAATTTGTCCCTGCCAAATTGTTCGCAGTAAATGAATAATTATGAGCTGCAAATGATAAAACTGTTAAAGTATCTGTTAATGGTTTTACATCATTTTCAAAATAAGCCCTTGCTTTAAAATCCAGCGGTAACCTATCTAATTCAAATCTTAAAATGTTTATATTTGTAACCTTATCTGCCAATGATTTGATATCAAAATTATCGCATATACCAGTAGGCGCAGATGTTCCAGTGGCACCAGTGGAATTATACAATTGCTACTGCATGGATTCACTCTCATTAGTATTCTTAAATTGCTCATTCATAGTATTTATGATTTTTTTCACATAATTGTTAACTTCATCTTGTTTATTTGTTGTTTTATTTATTCTATTTCCATTATCTGAATTCGATTTTTCCTCTCCCATATCTACTCCTAATCCTACGATAATGATATATCTAATATTTAATTATATAAACTTACTATAGGTTTTATTACACTTTTAAAGAATTTTATCACAAATACTAATAAAATTACTTTTGTAGAGTGTAATGTTAAGATTAATAATGGTTTTAGTTACACTAAAATATATTTTTCACACTTGTTATAAACTTCATCATCACCTTGTACCGACATAAGTGTTCCTTCTTCAATATATTCTTCTGAATCAACCTTTGCACCTCTATGCAAATATGCCACCATTGACTGGTCAGTGTATGGTATAAGCACTTTAAACTTTTTAAGCGTATAAGGAAGATCTCTGCATGTCTCTTTTAATAGTTCTTCCAAATTTGTACCATTTTTAGCCGATATTTCGACACATTTTAAGTTTTTATATTTTTCTTTTATTTTTTGAATATTTTCTTGTGATGCTATATCTATTTTATTTAAAACCAATATCATTGGCTTATCTATTGCGCTTAATTCTGTTAGAACTTCATCTACAGCTATTATTTGTAACTCTGCGTTACCCGCTGATGCATCCACAACATGTAACAATAAATCAGAATATACTACCTCTTCTAAGGTTGATTTGAATGCTTCAACTAGGTCATGAGGTAATTTTCTTATAAAACCTACGGTATCTGTTACTGCTGCCACTCTATTATCAGGTAATAGAAGTGCTCTTGTTGTTACGTCTAGTGTTGCAAAAAGCATATCTGCTTCAAATACTTTATCTTTTTGTGTTACACTTTTTAATGCTGCTACTTCGCACAATGCATTTCTAAGTGTTGATTTGCCAGAATTAGTATACCCAACTAAAGATACTTTTGAAATGCTTTCGCGACTTCTCTTTTCTCTTTGAACATTTCTTGTAGTTCTTATTTTTTCTAATTCTTTATTTAAATCAAAAATACCTTCTCTTATTCGTCTTTTATCTATTTCTAACTTTTTCTCCCCAGGTCCTCTTGTTCCAATTCCAGCACCAGTTCTTGATAACATTGTTCCAAGTCCTATTAATCGTGGTAATCTATATTTTAATTGTGCAAGTTCAACTTGAATTTTTGCTTCTCTAGTTCTTGCCCGGCGTGCAAATATCTCTAAAATAAGTGTAGTTCTATCTATTACCTTACATCCAAGCACTTCCTCCAGATTTCTAACTTGAGAACCTGATAATTCATCATCAAAAATAACTATATTCGCTCTTAAAGCTTGCCTTAAAACTGCAATTTCTTCTGCTTTACCGCTGCCTATATATAAAGCTGCATCTATTTTATGTCTGTTTTGCAATATTGTATCTACAGTTTCTACGTTACATGCCCTTGCGAGTTCTGTAAGTTCTAATAAGTCCTCTTCACTTTCTATCCCCACTAAAATAGCTCTTTCTATATCATCTTCAACAATTTCACTTGTCTTCATTAATCTTTCGACATATTTAACTTTGTCTAAAATGTTATATTCCATTACCTCATTTATGTTTATTGGACCCACTTCATCTTCTATTAATATACTATTTTCTATTTCGCAAAAACCTATGTTATATCTCAATTTTTCTCTTTCTGCTGTAACTCCAATAGCCACAATACAATCTAGCTTTAATTTTACTAGGGCTGACATATCTAAAGCAGATAATCTAGAATTGCCATTTGGATGTGTATGTATTATTTTAACCCCTGATAAACGACCCTCTCGTATATCAATTAAAGGCAGATCAACTGTACTACTATCACCAATTGCCATACTAATTATTTTGCCTTTTCTATCTATTGCAGCACTGACTTCCCTACCTAAAGTTCGCGTTACTTCAACTAGTATATCTACCAATTCAACAGACAAAATACAATCTTTAGAAATCCTTATTTCGCATGCCTTTTCCAATTTATCTAAAATCGAATTTTTAACCCCATCGATATTTCCATATATCATCGAACATCACTCCATTCTATTAATATTTTAACAAGTTTTCTTATTCTTATACTTGACAACCTTCATATAATTTTATACCATAGTGACATCATTGTAAATATATATACAAGGAGTGATTAACATTGGATAATAAAAAAAGAAATATTCTTATTTCTAAAGAACAAATTGATCAGCGAATTAAACAACTTGGTGCTGAAATTTCAAAAGATTATAGTGGAAAAAAATTATATGTACTTTCATTACTTAGAGGTAGTTTTATATATACTGCAGACCTTGTTCGTGAGATCACACTTCCTACGAAAATAGGTTTTATGACAACTTCAAGTTATGGTGATGATGAAAATTCAAGTGGATCAATAAATGTTGTAAATGATATTCCCGACAATATTGAAGGTTTTGATGTATTGATAGTGGATGATATTGTTGATACTGGAATGACTATGGACTTCATTATGTCGCGTGTTAGATCTTTAGGAGCATCTAGTGTAAAATCTTGTGTACTCTTAAATAAACTTGATCGACGAAAAGTTGATATAATACCTGATTATTGCTGCTTTGAAATTCCAGATGTTTTTGTAGTTGGATATGGGTTAAATTACGGAGACTACTATAGAAATGTACCATATGTATTTAATTGGGAAGATTAATAAAAATAAAGTACGCCTAAGCGTACTTTATTTTTATCATATCTCTTCTAATCACCACTAATATTACCCATTTTAAACCCTGTACCAGTTAAATCTAATTGAACTGCAGTATTAGGTGTTTTTCCCACTATAATGGTTTCAGCAATTGGAACTTCATTAGTTACCACGATATCATTACTTTTTAGTGGAATAATTACTCTCACCGTAGTTTTTACTTTAACATAAATTTTATGCCTAGTTTGGTTTATTCCTGCACTTTCAAACTCAGAAGAATATTTAGTTTCTACACTACCAATAGGTTGCATTCTTATGGTTATCTTAGGCCCATAATAAGATAAAATATTGTTTCTTGTTATATAACCTAGTGGAACCTTGATACCCACCTCCCCCAATTTCATCAGTTCCTTTTGCGATTCTAGAGCCACATCGCAAGCTATTTTATTCATTTTTAAAGTATCTGCTTTTAACATTACAATATTCCCCTGCGAATCTTTATCCACCCTTATAACCTGGTCATAGTTAAATTGGTCAGAATATTCATTTATAATTGCTCTATTAACAATCTCCGTAGCTTTAGCCCTCATTTCTGCATCCGCCACCGCCATAACGGTTGGCATCACGGTTTTATCGAAAATGTATGTAAATATTGTGAAATTCATCATAATTATGCCTATAATTATCAATATTTTTATTTTTATTTTATTATTAATATTCATTACCTCCAACTAAGGATTTATTTAATTATATGTAACTACTTTAAGGTAAAGAATTAAATGCCTTTTCAAACTCAATATTTTATATTAATTCACAATTTAATAAATACCACAATTTTATGGTATAATATTAAAAGCTAATTATAGTTAAACAATGTGAATTTCTAGAAGGCAATGTAACATTTTACAATTCTTGTCTGCTTTATAGAAATACAAGGAGGATACTAAATGGAAAAAGGAAAAGCTACTCAAAAAAAGAATAAAGGAAATGGAAAGAAAATTTTTAAAACCATTTTTTTGACTATTGCAATTATAGCCTTAGTAGCCACTGTAGCTATTGGAGGAGTCGTACTAGCTATGGTTAAGACCGCTCCTAGTTTAGATATTAATGAATTTTTAAAATTAGATGAGATAACAGTATTGGTAGACAATTCCGGAAAACCTATGGATGAATATGCAAATTCAGAAAGAAGAATTAATGTACCAATTAGTAAAGTTTCAAAAAACCTTCAGGATGCATTTGTAAGTATTGAAGATACTAGATTTTATACCCACCCAGGCATTGACTTTCAAAGACTATTTGGTGCCGTCTTTAATGATATAAAAATAAAATTAAAAGGAAGTGGTGGAAGTCTTCAGGGTGCTTCAACTATAACCCAACAATTGGTCAAATATAGAGTATTTTTAGAAGATTCTTTGACTAACAGGACTTCTATAAAAAGAAAAGTTCAAGAGATTGCCTTATCGCTTCAAATAGAGAAGGTTTTAACCAAGTCTCAGATTTTAGAGACTTATATGAACACTATTTATCTAGGAGGGAATGCTCATGGTGTGGAAGCTGCAGCTAGGCAATATTTTAGTAAATCTATTCAAGATTTAACCTTAAAACAAACTGCATTTATAGCTAGTGCTGCTCAGAATCCCAGTGTTTCTTATAGTTTGGCATCTAAAGCATATAAAAATAAAGCAGTATTTGAATCAAATAGAACCAAAGCTGTTCTTGATAATATGCTTAAGTATAATAAAATAAACAAAAAACAATTTGATGTTGCAATGGCTGAAGATTTAAGATTTAGTTTTCCAAAAACAAATGAAAATATAATGAACTATGAGTATTTCTCTAGACCTGTAATACTTCAGGTTACTACCGATTTAATGAAACAATATAATATTAGTAAAACAGAAGCACAATCAATGCTTATGTATGATGGAGTAAAGATTTATACAACTATGGATAGAAATATGCAAGATGCCACACAAAGACTTATTGATAATTCAGTACAAGGTGACGTACAAGCTGCTTCTGTTGTTATTGATTATCATACTGGTGAAGTTAAAACCATTGTAGGTGGACGTAGTGCGAAAGCCCCTGATTCTTGGAACAGAGCAACGTTATCTACGTCAGCTCCTTTCTTAAGGGCTCCTGGATCAAGCATTAAGCCACTAACTGTATATGGCCCTGCTATTGATTCAAAAATAGCTACGGCTTCTACAGTAATTGAAGATTCACCTATACCTGAACCTGGATATAATCCCAAAAATGCCCCTAATGAATATAAGGGGTATCTAACACTAAGAGACTGTTTGAAATATTCAGTTAACATTGCGGCTGTGAAAATTGAGAATATGATTGGTCTTAAGACTGGAGCCTCTTATGGAGAAAAGTTTGGATTGCAGCTAGATAACACAGATAAGCTTAGTCCAGCTGCTATGGCCCTTGGTCAATTAAATGGTGGAGAATCTAATGGAACTAATCCTCTCACCATGGCTGCGGCATATGGCGTTTTTGGTAACAACGGTATGCGTACTACTCCAAGATTATACACTAAAGTAGTTGATAGGACTGGTAAAGTATTGCTTGAAACAAAATTTGAAACAACACCGGTTCTATCTCCTCAGAGTGCTTACATAATGTATGATTTATTAAAGGGACCTGTAAGCCCTGGTGGTACTGGACCTGGAGCTGTTTTTGGCGACATGCCTGTTCGTGGTAAAACTGGTACTTCTTCTGATGCAAAAGATTTATGGTTTGTTGGTTTAACTCCATATTACTCTGCTGCTGTTTGGATTGGAACTGATAAAGCTACTACAGTGAACATGGGTAGTAATGATGCTGCAACGCTTTGGGGTGGAATTATGAAAAAAGCTCATGTATCCCTTCCAGTAAAAAACGTAGAAATGCCTTCTGGCATATCAACTTTGTCTGTATCAAAAGATTCAGGTGATATACCTTCTGAATTAACTTTTGCAGACCCAAGAGGTGATAGGGTTTACTCAGAACTATTCATTGATGGAACTCAACCTACAACTATTGATAGCATACATGTTATTGGTAAAGTAACCCTGGCCCCAAATGGTAGTTATGTCCTCGCATCAAAATTTACGCCACCTGGGAAAATTGAAACAAAGGTTTTTATAAAAAGAGTTTATGCACCGACTAATTCATTATTAAAAGACTCTGCTTTTGTATTACCAACAGCAGTTGATACATTTTCAAAACAAACTATACTTCCTCCAATTATACTGCCTCCAACATTTACTGACCCAACACTTACTGATCCGACGCTCACCGATCCAACAGTTGTTGACCCACCAGTTGTTGATCCAACTATTGGTAATAAAGGTCATAACTGATAATACAAAATAAAAATATGCTATCAAAATACTTTATTTTGATAGCATATTTTTTTATCACCCTTTACTTCTAGGATTAAATATTAAAGCCATAATATATCCGAAAAAAATTGCAGCAGTAATGCCACCAGCAGTTCCTTTTATACCTCCCGTAAATGCTCCTATAAGACCAACTTCATCTACTTCCTTCATTACGCTTTTAGCTAAACTATATCCAAAACCAGGAAGGGGGATACTTCCACCTGCTTTCCCATATTCTATCACCACATCATATATATTTAATCCACCTAATATAACTCCGGCAGTTACAAATACAACTAATATTCTAGCAGGAGTTAATTTAGTAGTATCCATAAGTATTTGCCCTATTACACAAATTATTCCTCCAACTATAAAAGCCATAATGTAATTATTCATCTATTCACCCCCAAACTCTATTGAGACAGCATGTGCGACTCCTGGTATTGTTTCTCCCTGTAGTGATGATGTTGGGCTTAGAAGTGCGCCTGTGGAAACAAGAAGTATTCTTTTAAATTTACCCTTTAGCATATTTTTCAGTAAATATCCTGTTGCAACTACTGCCGAACACCCACACCCACTACCACCTGCGTTAGTTCCTTGTTTCTGTGCATCAAAAATCATCTCGCCGCAGTCAATATAATGACCTTTCATATCATACTTATATTCCAACATCAACTTTTCGGTAAACTCCCTTCCTATAATCCCCAAATCCCCAGTAGCAATAACATCATAATCTGAAGGTTTTCTACCTGTATCCATAAAATGTTGTTTAATAGTGTCTACAGCTGCTGGTGCCATTGCAACTCCCATATTATTTACATCAGTTATTCCATAGTCTTTAACTTTTCCAGTTGTAACATGAGTGATATATGGAAAATTTCCTTTTTTACCCAATACCATTGCACCTGCACCTGTAACTGTCCATTGAGCTGTTGGAGCCCTCTGACTTCCCATTTCCAGTGGCAATCTAAATTGCCGCTCAGCCGCTGAGAAATGTGATGAAGTAGCAGCGACGATATAACTCGCCAGTCCTCCTTCCATTATCATTGAACCCACGCTTAGGGACTCTGCCATAGTTGAACAAGCCCCATAAAGACCTATGAATGGTATATTTAAATCTCTAGCTGCAAAACATGAGGAGGATAACTGATTTAGTAAATCACCTGCTAGTAGATAATTTATATCAACTTCTTTTAACTTTGCTTTTTTTATACTCTCAGATATTGCAGTATACAAAAGACTAGTTTCAGCTTTTTCAAAACTCTCAGTTCCATTAAGATCATCCTCTAAAATTCTGTCAAAATACTCTTTTAATGGTCCCATACCTTCCTTAGGTCCGACTATATTATATGTACCTATAATCCTAGGTTTACTTTCAATTTCTACAGTTTGAAGACCGATTCTTCTACCCATTGTTAATCACCACCTTAAGAAGTAATATAAAATCCCCACAATTACAGATGAACCTATACCATATACTAAAACTGGGCCTGCAATAGTAAACATCTTAGCTGCTACACCAAAAACAAATCCCTCTTTTTTAAATTCCATTGCTGGTGAAACAATTGAATTTGCAAACCCTGTTATTGGCACAACAGATCCTGCTCCGGCAAAATCACCTAGCTTATCGTATACGCCTATGCCAGTGAGTACAGCTCCCAAAAACACCATAACTATAGAAACATATGTCCCTAGTTCATCTTTAGGAATACCCATTTGAGAAAAAATATCACTTATAAATTGCCCTATTACACATATTAATCCTCCAACCCAAAAGGCATTAAAACAGTGAAGTGCTAATTTAGGTTTAGGGATGTTATTAGAATTAAGTTTATCGAATTTTTTTATTATAGTTTTTTCCTCTACCTTCATGAAATGCCCTCCTTGTTATTTTTAAGAATTGAAATCAGTTTTTATATTATTCTGTGCAAATATAATACGCTAATTCTTTATGTTAGTATTTACGAATATAAGATTTTTAGTCAAAAAAATAAGATGAATTTTTATATAAACTCTTCAAGATTAGACATTGAAAGTTGCTTATATATATTTCATCTTATCCACTTATTTTATTAGCTCAACTTTTCCTTCATTATTTTCAAAACTTTTTTTTCTATTCTCGATACCTGTACTTGACTTATTCCCATCATTTTCGCAACTTGAATTTGTGTATTATCTTTAAAATATCTTAGCATAATTATTTGTCTTGATTTTGCATCAAGTTTTCTAAGTGCCTCTTTAAGGGCAATTTTATCTAAAACTTGATTATCTTCTTCGTATTTTTCACTTAGCTTATCTATTAATAGCACAGGGGCACCATCATCTTGGTGAATTGTATCAAATAAATACAACATGTTGCTAGCAGATTCTAACGCATATACTATATCCTCTTTTTCTATTTTGCTAAAGGCCGATAGTTCATCAATGGTTGGATCCCTACCCAGTTGCTTTGTTAACGTATCTTTATCATAATGTAACTGCCGTGCAGTATTTTTAACACTTCTACTTACTTTTATAATTCCATCATCTCTAAGAAATCTTTTGATTTCTCCCATTATCATAGGCACAGCATATGTTGAGAATTTAACATTATATTTAGTATCAAAATTATTAATAGCTTTTACTAGGCCAATACAACCAATTTGGAAGATATCATCATACTCATATCCTCTATTAAGAAATTTTTTACTTATCGATGCAACTAATGGTAAGTTCATTTCTACTAGCGTGTCAAGTGCACCCGGTTCTCCATTTCTTGCCATTTGAATAAGCTGCATGTTATCTTCATAATTATAATTATTTTTTCTTATTATTTTTTGGTCCATAATATTCCACCTAACTTAAAGGATTAAATATTTTTTTCATTATTATACTTGTTCCCCTACCTTTATCAGACTTTACTTCTAAGCTGTCCATAAAAGTTTCCATTACAGTGAACCCCATTCCTGACCTCTCTAAGTCTGGGCGAGAAGTATATAAGGGCTGCAGAGCGAGCTCTAGATTGTCAATTCCTTTTCCTGCGTCGCAAACTATCACAGTTAACTCTGTTCCATTTATAATAGCTTCTATAGTTATCATTTCTTCTTCGCTTTCGTATCCATGAATAATTGCATTGGTTACCGCTTCTGATACCGCTGTTTTAACATCGGTAATTTCTTCAATTGTAGGATCTAATTGTGAAGCAAATGCTGCTACTGCGACACGTGCAAAACCTTCATTTTGCGATTTACTCAAGAATTCAATTTTAATTTTATTGTAACCCATACTAATCCCCCCACTAAATGTTGTTTACAGCTTGCTCAACGTCATCATATAACATGATAATTTTAAACATTCCTGACAATTCAAATACTCTTTTTACTGAAGATTTAATGTTAGTTACACATACTTTTCCATTTTTCATATGTAACTTTTTGTATCTTCCAATAACCACCCCAATTCCAGAACTGTCCATGAATGTTACATCATCGAAGTCCATTATTAATTTATTGTAGCTATCTCGCTCTAGTCTATCGTCTATAATGTTCCTTACTTCTTCTGCACTATGATGATCAAGTTCTCCAGCCATGTAAACTATCAATTTATCTTCCCTATTTTCAAAATTTAAATGCATCTTCTTCCCCCCGAATCATTTGAAATTAAAATATTTTTTTTGTATTTTCTAAATAATATATCCTTTTTCTATATTCTACAACTTACATGATTTTCCTTCTTTTTTTTGTAATATTTTTTCATTTTTTTATATTATAACCATTTTTGGACTTTTTAATGTAATATATGATAAATAATTTTAATTACTTTAATCTATTAAAATAGAAGCGGGATAATTAGGTTCCTAATTATCCCGCTTGTGTAATTATATTTATTTTGTTATAAACTCACATTTAAATCTTTTTCCCCATTCTTCTATTAACATGGGTCTAAAATCCGGATGAGCAATATTTATAAGAGCTCTTGCTCTATCTTTTAATGTTTTACCTTTAAGATTTGCAATACCATATTCAGTAACTACATATTGCACCTCATTTCTTAACGTTGTTACTGCTGCTCCCGGATCAAGCACTGGCGCTATTCTAGAAATCTTTCCATGACTTGCGGTAGATGGCATAGCAATTATAGATTTTCCATCCTTTGCTAGTGCTGCACCCCTAATAAAATCAACTTGGCCACCAGTTCCACTAAACTGAGTTAATCCTATAGTTTCTGCATTAACCTGGCCCATTAAATCTACTTGAATAGCAGAATTTATACAAACCATTTTATTATTTTTTGCAATTATCATTGGGTCATTTACATAATCTACAGAATACATTTCTACCATTGGATTATTATCCACAAAATCATACAACCTTTTTGTTCCCATTAAAAACGTAACAACTATCTTTCTGTTATGAAGTGTTTTAGACTTGCCCGTAATTACACCCGCTTCAACTAATTCCACAACTCCATCTGAAATCATCTCCGAATGAATTCCTAGATTCTTCTTATCCTTTAAGAATAAAAGTACTGCATCTGGAATTGCTCCTATTCCTAGTTGAAGTGTAGAATCATCTTCAATTAATGAAGCACAATGCTCGCCAATAGCTTTCTCAATATCTCCAATTTTAGGTGGGCTAAGCTCTATGATTTTATGGTCTACTTCTACAATATAATCTATTTCAGAAATATGTATAAATGAGTCTCCAAAAGTTCTTGGCATTTTTTTATTTACTTCTGCAATTACCACTTTTGCACACTGTGCTGCGGTCTTTGTATAATCAACATTTGTACCAAAACTACAATATCCATGCTCATCTGGATGGGAAACTTGAATAATTGCAACGTCTACTGGTAGATAACCTTCGATAAATAGCTCAGGTATCTTATAAAAAAAACATGGTGTGAAATCTGCTCTTCCGGATGCAACTCCTTCTCTTGTACTGCCACCTACAAATAGTGCATTGTGTTTGAAATGCTTTTCCATTCCAATTTTAGTATACTCAGCTTTTCCCATCGGAACCATATGCACAATCTCAACATTTTCATAAACATCTTTATTCTTTATCATTGCCGCTATAATATCTATAGGTTCACTACAAGCATGCCCCGTTACTACCCTATTTCCAGATTTTATCTTCATAACAGCTTGCTCAGGAGAAATAACCTTTAATTTATAGATTTCTTCTAAATTCATACCTATCAGCCTCCAATTTTTTTTATGTTGTCTAAACTGTTAATATTTCACCATTACTCAATATGCATGGCTTGTACTTTAAATTATTTCCAATATTTTTTATAGGTTATTTTATTATATCAGATAAAAGTACTTTTCTTTCACTAATAACTTATTTTGTCTTTATAATTACAAAAAATTTATTATATATAACAAAATATTATACTCCATTAAGTATAATATTTTTTTCTTCTTCACTAAACTGAAAATAATCATATAAATAATTTTCATCTCCGTCTTTATAATCCATATTAATTGGTATACATAATTTCATTAAATTATTAGGATAATATTCGTAAGCATCTTCACCTAGTTTTTTTGCAAATGTTTTAAAATAAAATTCATAAATCTTACTATTTAATAAATACAATAAAAAATCATAAGTAAAAGGTACATCTTCTTTTAAAATTAATGCGTATACATCTGCACTAAAATAACTTCCTTTGTCCAGAGCGAATCTATTACTACTTGCCTTAAATGGGAACACTATCTTTTCATTTTCAAATATATTTTGATTTCTTCCCCATTGAAGTTCAAACCATTTTCTAATGCCCCTTTGACATTCTCTCCTTTTTAATAGTTTTTCCTTCTGAAGCTCAATATAAGCTATAGCACTTGGATACTCCTGTTCATCACAAATTAAGTCTGAATATATTATGTAACTGTCTTGTCTTAATACAACATTTTTTTCTATATAACTACTCTTTATCCATGGTTTTACTATATCTTTTTCAATGTTTTCTTTAAGTGCAATCTCATTACTCACAACAAAAGCCTTGTCACAACCTGTTATTACACCCTGATAACTATTACATATATTATCAAGATGAGTGAATTTTTTTTGCTCTATTTTATTTATTATATTTTGCTCTTTTTCATCTATTAAAATCCATCCCTCGTCATTTAATCTATTCTTATTGAGGAGAAAATCTTTGAATACTTTTCCCTTTTCAAGAAAGACGCTGTTATAAAATTCTTTTTTACTTTTATCTTTTACGTTTATTGGTTTTATAATTTCAATATCATTATCTTCACTTTTATTATTTGTTATAAACATAATTAAAGGGTCTATACCTACATTTTTAAATGGTCTTATCCCATAGAAATCAATAATTTTGTCAATGTTGCAAAGTTTTTTTAAAACTTTTCTCAGATCTTTTCCACTAGGTGATTCTAAAAAATATCTTGATGTAATAAAAGTCAACTTTCCACCATCTAACAAGTCTTCTAATGCTTTTTTAAAAAAACAATAAGATAAATCACCTTTATCCCTATATACTTCTTTGTATCTGATTTTCAGATGAGCTGCATATTCGTTATCAATAGCTTTTTTACCCACATAAGGTGGATTACCTATAAAAATGTCATATTTTTGTTCAGTTTCATATAATAAGAAATCCTTATTAAAAATATTACTAAGTATGCCCCCTTGACTTAACTCATATAAATCTATAATAAGAATTTTAATTGCTATATCATCAATATCAAAACCATACAAATTATTTGTTATTATATGGTTATCAATATTTTTAATATCTATGTTTAACCCATTTTTCTCATTTATTAATTTTAAATTATCCTTATATAAATTTCTAAGATACTTGAAACAGCAAATTAATATATTACCTGTTCCACAAGAAGGATCCACAATTTTAATATACGGGTTTTCTATTATCTGTTCCACTTTTATAGTGTTTTTTATCATATAAGAGGTTATAGGCTGTGGGGTGTACACTGTTCCTTTTTCTTTGTTGTTTTTAATAAACTCATAATAAACTTCACCAAGGCTTTTTTTCTGTGATGATTCCATTTCCTTTTTATAATTTCTTAGAGCAATAATTTTGAACATATCATCTATAGGACTTAAAATAATATTATGTAATTCACATATTTTTTGTTTCAACAAATCAAGCATTTATTATCTCCCAACTATGTAACTACAACTAAATCTTAGTTAGTTGCTTACATACAAATTTATTCATTATAGCTACACATAGTTTCACTAATAGTCTTACAAACCTTCAATAACAACAGATAATATTTCATCTCGCCTTGCTCTTCCCTGTTTTACTAATTCCGTGCATCGCAAATTTATCTTCTCTCTATAATTTTCATCTTTGATACTAGAAAGATTTATTTTTACATTTAAAATAGCACTTTCAATAGAAGCTTGAAGCATTAAAGCTGACACCCCAGCATCAGAAATTATATTTTTATTACCTAACTTAGCGGCTATTTCAACATATTCATAAACTTTATATGCTTCTTCTGCAACGCTCAAAGGAACATCTAATGCCCCTATATACCCTTCCTTAATTTTTTCGTTTCTTAATCTCTTCTCGTCACTGCTTACCTTTGAAAGTTTAAAAGCTGCCATCAAAGCTAAAAATGACTCTGTATCTTTATTCATTAGGTCTAAGAATTTGCCTTGATGTTTAACACATTGAACTAAACTTTTATCAACAACCATTTTATCTTCATTGCTATATTCATTGTATGCCTTCTTATTTACAGTTAGATTAAATACCATAGAACCTAATGCACTAGCAAGAGATGCTACAAGTGCAGCAACACTTCCACCTCCTGGTGTAGGCGAATCTGAACCTAACTCATCAATAAATTTCCCAACAGTTTTTTTATCTAACATGTTGTATTCTCCTTTCAAAATTTAATATTCATTATACATAATATAGGAGTTATATATATTAAATAATAAAATGATAACGCCTAATTTATTATTAATCATTATATATCCATTGTCAATGAATAACCCTATTATGTCCTTTAAAAATACATAGATATTCATAAAGTTTAAAAATCTAGTTATTCTTTTGTTAATATCACGACTGACATTATAATCATTATACTTCCCATTATAATCCTAGATGATATAGGCTCATGTAAAATTAATGTTCCAAGTGCTAATGCAACAATAGGTTCAATAGTACTGAAAATCGAAGCTTTAGATGGCCCAATTATTCTAACACCTTCTAGAAAAGCCATTAAAGCCACCACAGTTGATATGAGTGCTAATAATAAAATTGCCACAAGAGCATAAAAAGAAATATGAATTTTAAAATTACTTGTAGCATTTGCTGAAATAAACATTACAACAGCAGATGCACATGAAATATAAAAGGTTAAAACATAGCTGTTAATAGATTTAAGGTCTTTATTAGATGCACCTAGCACATATAATGAATACATTAACGCAGCAATTCCTGCAAGTACTATGCCTCTTAAATTAAAATTAACACTTCTTCTGTCAATTAGAATATAAATACCTATTAATGAAATAATCAAAGAAATAATTTGTCTCCCATGAATTTTTTCTTTATAGAACATATAAGACAATAAAGTAACAATAGCAGGATACGTATAGAAAATCATACTTGCCATCCCAATGCTTATGTAGTTATATGACATAAATAGACTGCTTGATGTAAGTGTAAATCCGAATACACCTATAATTAGCACTAAAAATAATTGTTTTTTACTTAATTTGAGTGATATACCCTTAGATTTCAAATAATACAAAAGCATAATTGCGGCAAAAAAAAACCTGAGAAATAGGGTCGTATATGTATTGGCTCCTCCTTTGTATGACAATTTTGCGAGTATTGGCATAATACCAAAAGCACAAGCTGATAAAACAATATACAAAATCCCCTTTGTTTTTTCCATAGTAATCCTCCTTGTTTGAATATTCCTAATGTAAAGAGTTTAATAGACACTAAAATTGTACCATCTTTATACTGATTTTTCATCTTATTTATTATTACACTTAAGAAAATAAAAAGTATCCAAATCAATGGATACTCTCTTAACTTAACTATCTGTATTTTGTCAAGTGGAAATGCTGCAAAGTGTCATAGAAAAGTGCTGCACCCTCTAAGTAGTAATGTTCATTTTTGAACTGCTTCACTGATGTCTTTATTAGGCATGGAAGAATATCAATTTGGTT
>Ga0209123_1000690_pt1 | contig 40119 bp, 30 predicted proteins | sample BarGraIncu00431A_FD_184500 | JGI IMG/M metagenome (GOLD analysis project Ga0209123, IMG submission 184500) | Arctic peat soil microbial communities from Barrow, Alaska, USA - Barrow Graham LP Incubations 004-31A (SPAdes) (version 2) | ecosystem: Environmental > Terrestrial > Soil > Wetlands >...
ATGATTGGCCTTCCTGGCGACGATCTGAGTTCATTCAAAAACTCGGTGGATTATGTGCTGAACCTCGCTCCCGATGCCTTGCAGGTGTTTGAATTGCAGCTTTTACCGGGCAGTGATCTTTATGACAATGCCGAGCATCATGGCATGATATTCCATTTAACTCCCCCGCATCTGGTAATCCAAAATAAAACTTTTTCCTACAGCGACATAATCAGGGCCAGGCGATTGTACAGAGAAACACTCCTGATCTATGTATGGAGAAATTATGTACCATTGGCTAGTCTGTCTGGTTTAACGCCTTCAAAGCTCATTGAAAAATGGGTGGCCTGGAGAGAGGCAGAGAAAGGTATCTCTCTCGGTGATTTCGACAAATTAAACAGTAACCGTCGATTGATGTTGTTTTCTCAATTTAGCAAAGACCTGCTCTTACAAAACAATCCTTCAGCCTCGAAACGTCTCTATGTAACGGCTAAATGCAACATTTTAGTTTTGCTGATCCTGTCAAGATACGTTAAAAAGATGATACGACAGTTGTTGCGTTCTGGGCTATTCGAGATGATCAGTAATTTCAACAAAAACAGGCGTTACAGAAAAATGCAACCTTCGAGTTCTGCTGGACGTATAGAATAAATTTAGGGATTTAACGATGGAAGCGAAATCTATCCTGAGAGTGCAGTCGTTTCTGGAGACGGCGTCCCTAGTCATTTCACTTTTGCTCTGTTCTGTTGTCCCGCTCATTTGTTACCCGCATGTCGTACTCTCCCGGGCCGCCGGTGACGTGGTCGATTTCTTCATTTATGGCAAGGCGCTTGCCCTTTACCTGCTGGCCGGCGTGAGTCTCTTTATCCTGCTGGCGCAGGTTGTCCCGGGCTCCCCCTTGCGCAGGAAAATCCGCACCAAAGCTGCCCTGCTTCTTTTCACCGGGTGGGTTGCCGTAGCGACCTATTTCTCCGCAGAGCCCGACACTTCGATCTGGGGCTATACCTTCCAAAACCTGGGCCTTCTGTCATATTTAAGCTTTTTCCTCATATTCACACTCATTCTCAGTAATTACAGGGAAAAACACCTGAAACTGTTGATCTACGCGACCCTGGCAAGCTCCTCGTTAATTGCCGTCTCGTGCATCTTCGAGTATTTCGGAGTGCACTTTTTAGAGTTCATATTTTCAAATAAGTACACCTTTCCGACCCAGGTCCATGCCACTTTTGGCAACAGCAACAATGTCGGCAGCTATTTCACCTTGACGACGCCGCTTGCCATGATGCTGCTGCTACGGTCGAAAGAAAAAAAGCAAAGCGCCCTGCTGCTAGTCCCCACGCTATTGTGCCTGTGGGGTCTGATCGTGTCGACCAGCCGGATTTCCCTGATTTGCGTCCTGGCTACCTGCCTGGTCTGTATCGTTTCCCTTGACGAAAGCCGGCTGTATTTCAAAAAGTTCATTGCCGTTTTGGCCTTTGCCTTTGCTGTCGCGTTCCTGGTCGATGCCCTGACCGGTTCGGCAATCAAGCAGAAATATGTCGACGCAGGCACTCAGACCAGGGACGCTGCAACTTCAGACCTGCGCAGATTGGGATCAAACAGGTTATATGCCTACGAAAAATTCATCAAACTCACCCTGAAGAGCCCCAGACGGATGCTCGTCGGCGTGGGCCCGGATTGCCTCTACCTTTATGGCTGGACTTCCGATGCAGATGTGAAAACCTTCCCGGAACTGGCAGAGATAATATTTTGTCAGGCACATAGCGACATCATCGAGTATGCGGCAACCATGGGGTTTCCTGCCCTGATTTTCTATGTTGGTTTCCTGCTAGCGATCTTACTACCGTGGCGCAGCAGAATTAACAGTGCTTCGCCAGCCATGACGGGCCTCTTTGCCGGATGGTGCGGATATGTAATACAATCGTTTCTCAACTTTCCCAATATCGGGATTATCGGGATATTCTTCGTTTTCTCGGCGGTCATTAGCGCTAAAGGCACTATTGCGAGAGGACTGCAGCGGACAGACGAGGGTGCCGGGCACAGTGCCGGGCACGATGCGCTGCAATAACCATGCTCGCCGCTATTTAGTTGTATTTATATAAATCATAAGCACTTACCCCAGAGTAAATAACCTTATATTTCTCTCGCAAAACACCGGCAATATTTTCTGGTAATTTGGGATACAAAATATTGTTAACCAGAATAAGCTTCGGCCTAACATTCAGTATCTCATTACCATAGTTGCCCCAAAGCTCTTTAGTTAATTTCGCGCTGTCGAATATAGGCCAGGTGAAATGATATTTGGACATGCTGGATCTGTTTGACAACAAATAAAGTTGAGAATCGTTACCCACTATCGCAATCTTATCTGCAGCGTTCGAATTGTTTTTTATAATAGTCACCAAATTGAGGGTTTCATCACTCCTCTCATACGCCAGACGAATATAATGGCCTTGATAAGCCACAAGCTGCCAGGACATGACCAGCAGCACCACGGCAACTGTAACCTTTTTGATCTTAAAATGACATTCAATAAAAGCTACGACATATGCCAGGTTCACGCAGATCAACGGCATGCATACGATGGTATAGGGGCGATAATCCCGCCCTGACCACGCACAACCAAGCACAACTGAGAGCAGACAACTTAAAATGATGCCAATATGCAAACCGCGATTCGGCAATTTTCCCCAGCGACAAAATACACTCCACAGATATCCCATCATAATCAATGTTGCGTACCCTACATCGAGATTTTTCAGGGTTACATACACGCCTTTAGCTATCGAGAATACCGACACGTCTGAATAAAGCGCATTAAAGGTCCAGATGCAGTAGAGAGCATCTGACAAAATATTGTGACTTACTGCATATAATATAAAAGGTGCCGCGGTAACAACTACCATAACGATGAAACAGGTACTGTAACGAAAGAATTCACCATATTCTTTTTTGGACAATTGATGGCAGATCAAAACCAGGGAAAAAACCACCCAAAGCGAAATGGTATTCGGCAACATCAGAAGACACATGGTACAACAAAAAGCTACACTGATGATCTCACGAACCGGCATGCGGCAGTCGTGGTAAAAACTTTTTACGTAGAAGTACAGGGAGGTACTGATGAATGGCAAGAGTATCTCTCTCGAGTAACCACTTGCATTGTCGAGAGACGGGGCGAGCAATAAAAGGGAATATATCGTTACGGGATAAGACAACCACCGGTCAGCCGTTATCAAAAAGGCTGTTTTATACAAAAATACCGCGGTAACAATCAAGAACAGCATTTCAAGTAGCCATATACCTAGCAGGTCGCCATTTAACAGCTGGAGCCCTAGAATATGGAACAAATAAGTAACGGGCCCTTTGTGATCAAATACATCCTTATACATTAAGCTGCCATTGGTTATTCTATTAGCGCAATACATGAAGACGCCCGAGTCCGGGTTTGGTAATTTATTGGCGTAAGGCGCCAGCGAACTCTGCAATAATATAAAAAAGGGAAAAAAAACTACCGTGAACAAGTGAGCAATTTTATTAGCTACAGACGATTTCATTTCCACTCCGGAATCCCAAAGGCGCTCAAAATTGTGAAGCGGCACTGGCGCTGGTCAGTGTGTTTTAGTCCTCAGCCTGAATTCAACCGTTTGCCTGAAAGAAGAAAGAGCTGCCCCTAACAATTTAAACTTTTTGATCGACACCTCACCGGTAGTTCGCTCGGTATGAACCACCTCGGTCTGATAGACTCTGAGCCCGAGAAGCGAGCAGAGCCCGGAAATAATGAGATTCGGGGCAAAGGTATCCGGGGGAATCTGATGCAGATGGCCTTTAAGCTTTGCTGGCTGAAAAAGCCGGTAGGGGCAATTGACGTCATATACCAACCCGCCATAAAAGAGCCAGATCAGGTAGCGACTGACACTGGTGGTCAATTTTCGTGGCCAGGGTGACAACCTCCCTACCCGCCGCCCTATTAAAAAATCGTAGGACTCTCGTATCTCCCACAAAATACCGAACTGCTCAGGCCCCAGTTCACCATCGGAATCGACTTGGAAAATCCATTGAGAATCGCTATAGTCACAGTATCCCTTCAGTATCGTTGGCCCATGCCCTGAGTTAGGCTGGTCAACCACAACCAGACGAGAATCATGTTGATGAGCTTTTTGGAGGATGGATAGAGTGCTGTCTTTCGACCCATCATTGTACACCACGATCTGATAATCGATCCCCAGGCCCCGCAGAGCCTCACTCCATTGTTCGAGAACCCCGGCTATGGCACCCTCTTCATTATAGACAGGCATTACTACTGTTAATTCAGCCATTGGTGCAGGCCTCCTAAGGCTGTTATTGCCAATTTGATACCCTGCAATCTGCATCCGGCAACGAGAGATGCAGGGCCGGGACATCCACCGGGTGTTATTTGGAGCTTGAGCAGGTGTATTCTTTCGAGAAAAGGAACACTTCACCTTTTCGGACAGGAAAAGCCTAGTGGCACAAAGACTGGCAGCAGTATCAAATGCTGACGGGATAATAGGGTGAGAATCCGATCAATTTGATACGTCCCGAGGGGTTTTTAACATCAACATGCTCGATCCGGTAGTTTGCTCCGCTATCGTTCATCAGTACCCAGAGTAGATACTCCAACATATTGGCATCGCTGTCGGTGATGCCTATGTTTCTGATTGGCTGCGCTTTGGCCATGCTCGCGACGGAAGTGAAATACATCTGGGCTTTGGGGCTCCCCATGAAATACTGATCCAGGCGCTTGGTCACGAACACGGACTGTTGCCCCACCAGGGGCCTGGTACTGTTATGTGCCAGCACAAAGCCCCCCGAGACAAGCAGGACCATGGCGCAGCAACTGACCAAAGGGCGCCGTTTCACCCCATCGAAAAGTAAAGCCACCGCAGGCGCAGATAGTACAAAAACGGGCAGGAAATACCGGCTCAGATAGGGAGTCCACTTAAGGGACAGACTCAGCACGATAAAACTCAGCATGCTCGCTATGGCCAAGAGAATCACTTCGCGGGAAATCGTTTTACGCCGCAGCACCAGCACTACCCCCGAAACCAGCAGGAGCGTCATGTGCAGCGGGTTGGGTGCATAGTCTTCGTGGTTTTGCACTTGTACCGGCAGCAGATAAAAGTTGTCACTGGCAAGTTCCGGGTCGTTGAGCGCAACCCCCAAGACGCCGTGCACGGCATTGGTCAGCGCCAGCAGCGCCGTGTTGGCGCCCTCCATGCCGGTTGCCAACTGAGTAGCGACGTTCTTGGTGACGCCGGAAATGATGGAGCCGGCGTCGACCCGCTTACAGATGACGTCATTGCCGGTGCCGGGAGAAAGCGGGCTCCCATAGAGCGTGAAATTGCGCGCAAAGTGGCCGCCATTGATCAGTAAAACCGCCAAAGCCAGGATCAGCATGCTGGTTAGCGCGGTTTTCATCCCCCGGGTGACCAGATGCCACAGATACATCAACATGAATGGTGCGGCGACCAGGTACGCCGTTCCTTTGGTCAGAATGGCTAAGCCAAGGCAGATCCCCACCAATAAGGTATTTTTTGCAGCGCCGCACTGCTTCGCCCTGATGATGTAGTAGGCGAGGCAGACCAGCCAGAAGGCCACGGCATAGTCATTTTGGGTACTGGTCGATTGCAGCAGCCCCATAGGCAGTGAAACGGCTATTGACGCAGCAACGATCTGGCTACTCAGGCTCCCCAGCAGTGCCCGTGCTATCAGTGACACCCCCACCGCACTCCCCACCAGGGAAAACCATTGCACGCAGTTGGCAAACCGGTCGCTGCCGGACAATACCTGCAGATGCAGCATCATGAATTCCGACAAAGGTGCCAGTACCAGCTGACGATCGATGTTGGTGGGATAATGGGCGACGCTATGGTTCTGGATCCAGTGCATGATCCTGGGGAGATGATAGGTCAGCGAGTCGAAGTTGTTGGGCGCGGCAGCCAGGGCGGCTGCGCCGGATATGCCGACGATCCCGACGATGCAGCCGAGCAGCACCAGCAGGTCTTTCTCGGGCAATTCCGATCTTGCACCGGTCAGCTTTCGGTCAGCCGCCTGGCGGCGCAATCTCCAGACGAGCACTGAGAGTAGATACAGGGACCAGCAGACCAGCAACGGGAGGTAGGCTATCAAACTGAAACAGCTGAGCAGTTCGGTGGAAAAGACGACAAAAAGACCGATGGACACTGCTGAGTGGAGGAAGCTTTCCCTGAAGTTATCCCTTTTCAGCAAAGCCAAGAAGCTAAGCATGGGGAGCGCTACTGCCAGAATGTCCAAGTGGGTTCACCTATGTCAGATTAAGTCCGGAAGATAAGGCACAAAACACGCGCTAAGTCCCAGTTCAATAGCATAATTCACCTGCCACTTAAAGCTTTTTATCCGGAAACGCAGGGCGGACAGTCAGCTTTTGACAGATTTAGCTTTATGGGAAAGGCGCAATGTGATATCAAAAAAGGGGAGATACCTCGCACTTCGGCCCGCACCCTTTCGGGCCTGCGCGGCCGGTCCAGAGGTTGCTATTCAAGCGGTTTCGCGTGGCGCGAGCCCCGCAAAGGAAAAATCGTGGCCCACGATTTAGTCAAGCATTGGTCAGACAGTTCCGTCAGGAAAAACGGCAGGTTCGCGGACTACCTCGCCATAGCGCGCCTGGATCATAGCACCAAGCACATCTTCATAGTTCCCGGAATCGTGCTCGCCCACCTGCTGCGGGGAAACCATTCGGGAAACCTTCCGGCCAGCATCGCCCTTGGCTTAGTGACGGCGATCTGCATCGCTTCGGCCAATTATGTCATCAACGAGTGGCTGGACCGCGAGTTTGACAAATACCACCCGGCAAAATCACAGCGCCGTTCGGTGCAGCGGGACCTGCAGGGGCTCATCGTACTGGCCGAGTGGCTGGCGTTTCTCTGCGTCGGCCTCTGCTCTGCCTATGTCGTTAGTACGCTGATGTTCCTGGTCGCCTGTGCTTTTGCCCTGCAGGGAGTCGTGTACAACGTGCGCCCCTTGCGGACGAAGGACATCCCGTACCTCGACGTGATTTCGGAATCCATCAATAGCCCGCTGCGCCTGATGATCGGCTGGGCGATGATAGACCCGATGACCATGCCTCCCGGCTCGATCATCCTCACCTACTGGATGGGTGGCGCCTTCCTGATGGCGGCCAAGAGACTTTCCGAGTACCGGGAGATCACCTCCTCTCACGGCAAAGAGTTGCTGGCGCAATACCGCAGCAGCTTCGCTGGATACAGCGACACCTCCCTGACGGTCTCCTGCTTTAGCTACGGGCTGTTATCGAGCTTTTTCCTGGCGGTCTTCCTGATCAAGTACCGGATGGAATACATCCTCATCATGCCCCTGATCGTCATCATGTTCGCCTACTACCTGGCGCTCGCCATGCAGCCGGGGTCCTCGGCGCAGAACCCTGAAAAGCTCTTTCGTGAGCGCGGCCTGGGCCTGCTGGTTCTCCTGATTGCAACGCTCTTCGCTGTGACGACTTTCGTCGATTTCCCCATGCTTGCCGGCCTTACCGAACAGCGCTTCATCAGCCTTCCATGACACAGGCGCCCAGGCTTCGGCCTTCGGACTGGGGCGCCATCGAGCTGGTGGTCTTCGACGTCGACGGTACGCTCTACAACCAGCGCCTGCTGCGTGCGCTCATGGCGCGCGACCTCCTTTTCCACATCCTGGCGCGGGGGGATTTCCGGGTACTTCCAGTACTGAGGGCATACCGCCGCATCCGCGAAAGGCTGGGCGACCAGGAGGCTGCCGACTTCCAGCGCACCCTCATTTCCGAGACTGCAGCAGCGGCCGGCGTTGCGCTAGACTATGTGCTTGCGACGGTAAAGGAATGGATCGAAGAGCGGCCCCTCCCCTACCTGGCAAGGAGCAGATACCCGGGGTTGGTCGAGCTCTTTTCCGGCCTGAAACGACAAGGTAAAACAATCGGCGTTCTTTCTGATTATCCTGCCCAGGCGAAACTTGCCGCTTTGGGCCTGGGCGCCGATCATGTGGTCAGCGCCGGTGACGACGGCGTCGGCTTTCTGAAACCCCATACGCGCGGCCTCGAAGTCCTGATGGCGGCGGCGGGGGTAAAAGCCCGATCGGCGCTGGTCATAGGCGACCGGGTGGACCGGGACGGATTGGTCGCACAGCGCATGGGGGTGCGGGCACTGATCCGCTCTGCCCGGCCAATCGGGGAGTGGCAGACCTTCCCCCGTTTTGATGATTCTCTTTTTGCTCCCATGCTGGAAGGGTGAGCCAACTGTTACTTCCTAAACGTTATCTACCGCAGACGCGCAGAGGACGCAGAGGAAATCTTTACACGGGAAATCATTTATCATTTTCCCGGGTTCTGATATCCTGAGCACCTGACAGAAAAGGGAAGATCCCGGAATAACCAGAGAAACTGACCCAATTAACTTTGATCAAGGTGAAGAGATATCTCACACGACATGAAAGCGCCTCAAGTTTTTTCCATCATAACTCCGTCCTTCAACCAGGGCGCATTCCTCGCAGAGACTATTGAGAGCGTAATCAGCCAGTCTGGTGATTTTCAGCTCGACTACATCATCATCGATGGTGGCTCGACTGACAATTCCGTCGCTATCATCAGGCATTACGAACAGTCGCTCAGCAAGGAAGAGTGGCCGATCGCCTGCCGGGGAATAACATTTCGCTGGCTAAGCGAAAAGGACCAGGGACAGACCGATGCCCTTTTGAAGGGGTTTCGCAGGGCTGAAGGTGAAATCTTCGCCTGGCTCAACTCCGACGACACCTACCTCCCGGGAGCTCTGCAGGTGGCAACCGACCAGTTCCGCGCGTTTCCCCAGACCGCACTTCTTTACGGCGACGCGCACTACTGCGACGTCGCCGGCACGGTAATCGGCAGCTACCGGACCTCTCCCTTCGACTTCGACAGGCTCGCCTGGTTTAACTTCATCTGCCAGCCCTCCGCCTTCTTCCGCCGGGAGGCCTTCGAAGAGGTCGGGGGACTGGACCCAGCACTTCATTTCGCCATGGATCTCGATCTCTGGATCAGAATCGGCCGGCGCTTTCCCTGCCGCTATCTACCCCGGGTGCTCTCTAGCTACCGCCTGCACGAAAGCTCCAAGACCGTGAGCGACCAGACCCTTTGGCAAAACTGCCGGGAAGCGGAGCAACTGGCGCTCAAGTATTTCGGCTGGGCGCCGCTTACCCGGGTCTACAACTCCTGCAATGCGCTTTGCCGGTCCCAACTGCCGGGACCCTTGGTTCACAGCAGAGCGGCACTTAACGCGGCCACCCTCGTCTGTTCAGTCATGCGGTCACTCTGGCTCAACCGGGGAATCCGCAGCAAGGACCTGGCGCTCTTGAGCCGAGAAAACTTCCGCAAGCTCTCCAAGAGCCGAGTAGAGATCATGACGGGAACAGGTCAGGACGGATCACCATAGAGGGACTGGCTCCGCAGGTGCCTGTCCCCCTCGCGCCCAAGACTCCACTTTGCTCCTCCTCCCTTGATACCGGTCCATACAACGGGAGGGGCTGGGGGCACTGCCATTAAGTTAAGGGTTGGTGTACGCCTTCAGCTAGAAAGGTGGCAGCAGAAAAGTCCCCCTTTGTGAAGGGGGACTTAGGGGGATTTGGTTTCTGTCATATACTTAGACGCGGTGGCAACCTGGGCTAAATCCCCCCCGCCCCCCCTTCACAAAGGGGGGAGGCAAACGGGAATCCTTAACTTAACGGCAGTGGGGGCTGGGGGAGGGTGAAGCTGACAACTCCCTGAAATGTGGCACATTCCCCCTCACCCCGACCCGCCTTCGCCAAGGCTATGGCGGCCAAGCCCTCCCCCGCCAGGGGGGAGGGAGAGTTTTAAGCCAGCTGGAATCGTTAACTTAACGGCAGTGCCCGCCAAAAGCACAAGGACACCCATGAGAGTTTGCCTGATCGCACCAGTTCCTCCTTTCAGAGGCGGCATCGCCAAATATTGCTATTCTTTGGCTAAGGAGCTGGAAAAACGACACGACCTGCTGCTCCTTAGTTATCAAAGGCAATACCCGGAAATGCTCTTCGGCGGGAAAAGCCAGATCGACCCCGAGGTCGACAGGGCTGAGATCCTGCGGGAATTCCAACGGCTCTCCTTTGACCTCGATTCGGCCAACCCGTTTTCCTGGCGGGAAACTACCCAAAAGATCGCCTCCTTTGCCCCGGATATCGTCATCCTTCCCTGGTGGGTCGCCTACTGGGCTCCCCTGTACCTGTATCTGCTCCATTTTCTGAAAAAAAGAAACATCCGGGTTGTTTTCCTGTGCATCAACGTCTTCGAACATGAGGACTCCTTTTTCAAAAAATTTCTGACCAAACTGGTCCTCAAAAGAGCCGATAACATCGTCGTACACTCCGAACTCGAAAAGCAGGAAATCCTCCAGTTCAATCCCGCAGCCTGCGTCCAAAAGCACCTGCTGCCCTTGTTCGAATACGACTCCAGCGCCCTCCAGCGTAAGGGTAGCGCGCTGCAGCTGCTTTTTTTCGGTTTCGTGCGGCAGTACAAGGGACTGGATGTGCTGCTTCGAGCGATCGCTATCCTCAAAGACCGCGACCTGACGCTTAACGTGGTCGGTGAATTCTGGAAGGACAAGGGTGACTATCTCAAACTCATCAGCGATCTCGGAATCGCGGACCAGGTACAGATCGTCGACCGGTATGTTCCCGACTCTGAAATGAGCCAGTATTTCTCCCGGGCCGACTTGGTGGTGCTTCCCTACCGTAGGTCAAAGACCTCAGGGGTCATAGCCACGGCCTACGGCTTCAGAAGACCGGTACTGGCAACGAACGTGGGGGGGTTTCACGAGGTGATTCAGGACGGGTACACGGGTAAAATCGTGGATCCCGGTGACCCGGAAGCTTTGGCGGAGGGGATACGCTGGTTTCTGGACCACAAGGAGGACGACTTCGGGGCAAACATCTCGGCATTCGCCGCTCAAAAAATGTCCTGGGAATCGCTGGTGCAAACGATTGCTGGATTTGATCGGGGCTGACAGGTTTTTTGAGGGGCTCGGCGGGCGAGCACTGCCGTTAAGTTAAGGCTCCCCCCTCCCTCGAGGGAATCTTCCCCCTCACCCCGGCCCTCCCCCGCCAGGGGGGAGGGAGAGTTAAAGCCAGATGCAATTCCTTAACTTAACGGCAGTGCGGAGGGCGAGAGGGTCGAAGCTTTTACGCTTAAGGCGCACTTCCCGCCAGCTTCAGCTGCTGAGCCGCTTCGGCGCTGGTGGGACTGATCTGCAGGGCCCGGCGGAAATCGGCGGCCGCTTCGCTCCTGCGACCGGTTGCCAGCAGGATGGCTCCCCGGCCGATAAAAGCTTCACAGTAGGCGGGTTCGCGGACAATTGCCTTTTCATACTCCTTGAGGGCCTCCGGGTAACGCTTCTGCTTGGCATAAAGCCTGCCGATATTGAAGTAGGGCGCGGCCAGATAGGGTCGGTAACGCGCCGCCTTGAGATATTCCGCCAGCGCCTCGTCATCCTGATGTTTCATTTCAAGAATCTTCCCGATATTGTTATAGGCATCCCCCATGGTCGGATCAATCCCCAGTGCGTCCTGAAACTGCTTCTGAGCCTCATCCAATCGGTTTGACTGGAGATACAGACGACCGAGGTCGAGCCGTGAAAAAGGCTGATCGATGGTCAGGGTATTGGCCGCGAGATACGCCTCCTCGGCACCGGCCAGATTACCGGCCCTCTCCTGCGCCGCACCAAGATTGAGATACACCCCTCCCTTACTGGGAGTTTTCAGGGCGTTGTCCTGCCAAAGCCCGACCTCGCTGCGCCAGGTTTCATTCCTGGCAATGGTCAGCCCGGACAAAAGGAGCAGCACTCCGGCAGCGCCGGCCAGCGCCGGCAGTTTCGGCCACCCGGCGAGCGCGCCGCACTCGCCGCTCGCCAGGGCAAAGGAAGCGGAGAGCGCCATGAAAAGCCCGGCCAAGGGAAGATACATGCGGTGTTCGAAGATGACGTCGGCAATGGGTATGATGCTCGATTCGATGGAGAGGGCGATGAAAAACCAGAAAATGCCGAAGGTTATCACCCTCAAAAGGGGAGAAGCGTCGCCCTCGCTCCCCTTCCAGGCGCGCGAGCGCTGCAGGCAGATAAAAGCGGCCGCCACCAGGCTGACGAGCAGCGCGCCCGAGAAGAGTACCGGCCCATTGAGGAAGCTGTGATCAACAGGATAATCGTACTCCAGACGCTGCCCCACCGGTAGCACCACGAGCCTTAGATAGGTGACGATCACCCTAAGCTGCGTTGCCAGGTAATCCCACCTCGACATGTCGGTCTGAAGCCTGGTTGCCAAGTCAAGCTGGCCCAGCAACTCCTCCCAGGGTTTCCCTGACCTCAGTGCCAGAAAAGCGCCGGCCGAACCCGCCAGGGCGCTCAGGGCCAGGAGCGCGCCCAGCAGTCTCTTCCGGTGCGTCCCGGTGAAAAAAAGCAGCTCGTAGAGCAGAATCATGACCGGCAGGGTGCAGCTATTCTGTTTGGTCTTCAGGGCCAGAAATGCCGAGCAGAGCGACGCCGCAAACCAGGCCGCACTGGAGATGCTGGATTTCCCCGCCCCGCGACCGGCGAGCCGGCCCTGGACGTAACAGGCCAGGGATACCAGGTAGAGTAATGCCGCCAGAGAGGCGAGGCGCTGGATCAGGTAGGTGACCGCCTGGGTCTGTAACGGGTGGGCGACGAAGAGTAGCGCGGCGATCAGGGCGGTGAACCCGGCTTGTTCCGCAATCCGGCCCGGTGCGCGTCCCTGAAGAAAGTACGGGGTGCGGAAGGTGAGCCTGACAATCCAGTAGACGGAGAGCGACGCCATCAGGTGGATTGCGATATTGGCAACGTGGTACCCTGCCAGATCGAGGCCATGGATGCGGTAATTGAGTGCGAAACTCAAATAGCCAAACCAGCGTGAGACAAACCCTGCATGTCCGAAAAACATCTTGCCAGAGCCGAGATCGGCGAAATAGGCAAAACTGGTAATCAGCGGGTTATGGGCAATGCTTTCGAAGTCATCCAGGACAAAAGGGACTTGAAGGGTGCGTGCATACACTATCAGACCGACGATCACGATCAGACAGAGATGCACCCACTTGCGGTTAAATACAGTCATTATTCATTCCCTTGGCCAACGCCAGCAGCCCAACTGGGCCGGCGGAAATATTTTGCAGCATTACTGAAGGTTTTTTCTGACAACCATCATCCGCTGGGTAAAGAAAATGACCCAGTTCAGCCTTTCGAAAGCAATGGTTCCCGCTTTTTCGAGGGTCGTTACCACCTCGCTGCGCTCCAGCGGACGCTCGTCATGGAAAATCCAGCTGTTGGTGACTTCCGCCACCCAACGAGAACCCCGGTACAGCAGGGTCGGGGTGGGAAAGGATATAATCGCCACACCACCAGGCTTCAACAGTTTGAAGTGAGCCAAAATGGCGCTCTTAGTATCATGCTCATTGAAATGCTCGATCAGGCCAACACTAAAAACCAGGTCGTAGCTGTTTATTTCCGGAAGCGTTAAGACATCCTGAGCATGCAAGAACAGTCTGTCGTGCGCCCGGACGCGTTTTTCCATCTTATCCAGTCCGACCAGGTTGTTATCGTAGACATGGTATTGTTTGGGGTCAACCCTTTTCATGATGGTATTGAAAAAACAACTATTGGCTCCACCCAGTTCGGCAATGGTTAAACCCTTTATAGGCACCGGCGAATATTTCTGAATCAGACCGACCAGGTAGTGCTCGGTAACCTTGCGCGTTACCGACGCCGTTTTGTAGGGGTTGGCGTAATAATCGTTCCAATTGGTGCCGGACCCTTGCGGTTTCTTGGAAAAAATGAAATCACGCTGGATGGCAAAATTAACCAGGAAGATCAGCCCTTCGGCGCACGCCTTGGCCGCGATGACCGGGACGTCGACGACCGAGGTCAGCGAGGTGATCAGGAAATAGGAAACCGTTCCGGATAACAGCACCAAAAGTATGTAGCGGGGCAGGGTTTCCCGGTGCCTGCGCCGGGAGAGGAAGACGATTTTTTTGACTGCCGTGTAGTTGAACAGCATGGCGCAGGCACGGGCAGCACCCTGGCTCAGCAGAAGCGAAGATCCCGACCGGTACAGCGTGTAAAAAACTGTGTAGTCGATTGCCGCGGTAATAAGTGAGGTGAACAGGAATCGGAAAAGAACGACATAAATCTTCATGGAGTCAAGCAGCGGATTAAAATGAGAGCTGCTGTTACCTTCCAGATATATGGTGGAAATCGGAATTTCCTTAATCAGGCGCTGGGTGTACTTGCAGGCCAGCAACATATCCAGTTCGAACTCGTATCCATTGGTGGGTATCTTCAGCAAAATGGGGACGAAGTCCCGCGGGATGCCTCTAAGACCGGTTTGGGTATCGGTCAATTTGGTCCCCACCAGCGCCTGGAAGGCACGTTTGGTGAGGAGGTTTCCGACACGGCTTCTGAGCGGAATGCCGGCGCTGAAGGAACGGGCCCCCAGCAGCAGAGTTTCGGGGGAAAGGAGCAATTCAGCGGCAAGACGCGCGGCATCTGCGGGGAGGTGTTGACCGTCAGCGTCGAGGGTGACCACGCCCTTAATATGCGGCAGTTCGCAGTAGATGTGGTTCAGTCCAGTCTTGAGCGCCGCACCTTTGCCGAGGTTCACCGCGTGCTGCAGCAGCCGCACCCCCTCTATCTGTTTCAGTGCTCCGAAAAGAGCGCTGCACGCCGGGTCGCTGCCGTCATTGACGACGACAATGTCCCGGAATCCCTGCTGCAGCAACCCGGTCACGATCTGAACCAGGTTTCTTTCCGGATTGTAGGCCGGGATCAGTGCGGCTGTTTCTCTGAGCATATTCATCTCACCTTGATAAGAGAGAAACCCTTTGCCTGGGCAATGGGCTGGAAGGCTCCGGAACGTATCCCGGCGCTCAATATGTCGTCAACCCGGGAAGGCTTCTGCACGCGGGTCAGCGCATAGCTGATACCCGGCAAAGCTATGCCCGCGGAAAATTCCTCGGCGGTCTCCAGATCGGCGACGACTGCGCGCGATTCAAAACCAGGCAAATACTTCACCCCTGGATAGTCTGTAACAATGCCTCCACTAGTCGGTACGTCAATCAGGTGCCGGTACAGCATGTCGTTCACTTCAGTGCGCCAGATCTTTTTTTGCAGTGCTATCTGATGACGCGTCAGCATCTCCTCGTCGCAGTAACTGTTCAGAATCACCGCTATGCCTGCCAGCAGGATGAAGAGAGTGTATATCCTGGCTTGCAAGATTATTTTCCAGACGCTAGCGGGCACTTCGACAAACCCTCAGCCTGCGGTAGATCCCGTTTCCCGCCGCCACGCCGATAAAGGGAAATGCGATGGTTAAATTCCTGAAGTCATAGCTGAAGAACCTGGCCCAGATACAGAGGTAGGGGACCACGATCAGTAGCACCAGATACCGGCACGAGGCATCAGGCAAACTCTGCACTATGAAATAGAGCAGTGCCAGGCAAAGGCAGAGCACGGCGGTAATGAGGACCAGGAACGCGACCGTGCTTAGTCCCTGGGCGGAAGAAACCGGGCTTATGAGTAGGTGAAGGTTCTCTTTTACCTTGTCGCCAAAATCAAGCAGTCTCCCCCACATGGTTCTGCCCTGATAGATATCGTGGGTTACATATGTGATCTCTGATTTTTCCTGGCCGGCGACGATCTTTGCCGCGGTGTACAGATACCAGGGCGCCGTCAGGACGAACAAAAGGAGATAAATCGCTGCAATTTTACCCGCCTTAGCCATCCTTCCCGGGGCGCGAAAACTTCCCTCAGCCAGAAGATAGCAAAGCAAAGGGTAGATACCCAGGACATAGAGGCCGGCCTGCTTGGTCAACGCGGCGCCCGCGCAGCAAAGGGACCCGATGACGATATTTTTGTCGCTCTTTGCAGCGGGATCCCCCTTCCCGGCCCAAAGCACATATACCGACATGAAGGACAGGAACGCCACCGGCAAATCGGCATAGCCCTTATTCATGGAGGCGCCGGTCAAGGCGACGCACAAGAAAGCGGTAACCGGAATGGCACAGAGAAAGGAAAAGTCCTGTCTTCTCACCCATAGATCGTACAGGGCCAAGAGCAGGAAGAGAGAGAACAGTGGGCAAATCGACTTGGCGAAGCATTGCAGTGTCGATCCCTTCAGGAAAAGATAGCTAAGCGACCAGTTTGCGGGCAACAACTGGGGGTAGTTCCAGGTCATGCGTGGGAAGTATCCGTTATACCAATCAACGGCCCACCTGTTCCAGGAAACGATGTCATCCCCGTGGTCGAATATCGATCCGATTCCCGCCAGGTAGTTGTATGAAAAGAGCGCGAGCGTCAAGAGTGATGCCAGTGCCAGCAGCCGCTCTCCCCTGGAGCTTCGATGGATGAGCTCTTTTTTATGGCTGTTGAACTTGGCTCCCAGGGTGGTCAGTAGAATGGCTAGCGGCTGGTTGATTGCCCCACGGGTAAGGAACAGGAGCGCGGCTATTTCGACTGTCACGATGAGATACAAATTCGTTGCGGTGTACCATTTAAGCCAGACCAGCAGGGCCGTGAGGTAGAAATTCATCACGAGGCTCAAGGCAAAGGACAGCAGGATGGTCCTTATTACTCCCCCCGCGCTCCCGGAAAGGAGCAGGGCCAGCAGGCCCGGAAGGAGCATTATCTGCAGTAGTGAGGCGAGGCCCAGTATCAGCACGGTGCATTTCCCATTAAAGAGCCTCTATTTGCGGGTCGCCATGCGTATCGAGTCCAGCAGGGGGCGCGCACGGGATTTGTCCAGGCGCTGCAACTGCAGATACTCCTGGTAGGCCAAGTCCGGGTTGCCGGCGACGAGATAGGCGTAACCCAGGCGGAAATGCCCGTCCGCGTCGTCCGGGCTCATGCTCAGAGCCGTGCGGAAGGAGTCGATGGCCTGGGGGTTATTTCCGGTCGCCTGGTAGGCGTTGCCGATATTCTTGTACCCTTCCGCCTGGTCCGGATTGATCCGAAGCGAAGCGCCGAAGTGGCTGATGGCGTCGGCGTAGCGGTACTGCTGGGCCAGCAATATTGCCATGTTGTTGTGGGCGAGCCAGTTATCCTCGACGGCACTCAGTGCGTGATCGTAGAGGGTGTAGCTGGTCTGCCAATAGCCGATCTGGGCGACGGTCAAGGCCGACAGCAGCGCCAGCGCGACGGCTGACAGCCCCGCAGCAACCAGGGGGCCCCGGCGCCAACGCCCAGCCAGATCCGCCCCTCCCCAAGCTAGCGCCAGGAAGATCCCGATCAGCGGGACGTAGGTGTAGCGGTCCGCCAGGGCCTGGGAACCCACCCTGATAAAGCCGATCACCGGCAGGAGCGTGACCAGGTACCAGAGCCACCCGAAAAGGAGGTAGGGACGCTTATTGCGCTGCCAGACGGCGGCCGTGCTGAGTGCCGCCAGCAGGGCCAGTGCTCCGGCGACCCTAAGCGGCGTGACCTGGCTGGGCTGCAGGGGATAGAACAGGGCGAGGTCGACCGGCCAGACCATGTTCCTGAGATATTTCACATAGGAGATGAGGCCGTTTCCGAGCTGGAGCGGCAGCGAACTGGCTCCGCCGTGGTGCAGAGCGCCCCCGGAATCCTGCGCGAAAACAGTCACGAGCGCCGCGGCTCCGGAGATGAGAAAGAGCGGGACCTTCTCGGCGATGACGCGTCCGGGATGGGCGCCAAGGCGCTGGAGCGGCCAGAAGTCCAGTAGCAGGAGCACCAGGGGCAGGGTCACCAGCATCTGTTTGGAGAGGAGCCCCAGGATAAAGAGCGCCGCGACGGCAAGGTAGCGCCACCTTGAGGGGCCCCGAACGTACCAGAGATAGACGAGCAGGGTCAGCAGCCAAAAGAAGGTGGAGAGCACGTCCTTGCGCTCGGCAATCCAGGCGACCGACTCCACATGCAGCGGATGGAGCGCGAAGAGGAGTGCCACCACCAGGCTCCTGCCGAGAAAGCCGGTGAGCCTTTGCAGCAGTAAGCAGAGCAGGACCGCATTGGCGACATGGAGCAACAGGCTGGCGGCGTGGTGCCCCATCGGGTTCAGGTCGAAGAGCTGGACGTCGAACATGTGGGAGAGCCAGGTGAGCGGGTGCCAGTTTCCGGCGTGGAAAGCACCCAGGGACCAGAGCGCCCCCTTCAGGGTCATCCCCCCGCGCACCATCTGGTTCAGCGTGACGTAGTCGGGGTCGTCATAATCGATGAAGCCGTTGTGCAGCACCGGCCAGTAGACCGCAGCGGTCAGGGCGGCGAGGAAAAGTAGCGCCAGCGGCAGGTTCCACTCCCCTTCCCTCAATTTTTTCACGGCACTCTCCATCATCTGCCCCCCCCCCTCATTTTCATTGCGGCAGCCAGGCGTACCACTGCGCGCCCGCGTGGGCCAGGAACCAAGGGAAATCGTAAGCGATGAAGAGTAGTGCGGTTGCCAGCGCCAGCACGGTCCGGGGCCCTTCGGCACGCGACAGTTCCAGCAGGTAGCGGCTGACCAGCAGGTAGATGGGGACCAGCACCGGGAAGAGATAGCGCCCCTGCAGGGTAATACCGGGGGTGCCGTAATAGGTGTAGGCCGGGTAGTTCACCTTCACGAGAAGAACCAGCGCGTAGCAACTGGCGACCAGTGCCAGGGCGCCCGGGAGCCAACCCGAATGCCGCGGGCGCCAGCGCGCCAGAAATCCCGCCAGCGCGAGCGCCAGCACCAGGTAGACCGGGACCAGGTAGCGGGTACCCTTGTACATCGGCAGGTGTGACTTGATTCCGAAGATGGTTGACGACATTTCCTGCAGCCAAACCCCCGTGTACGCCAGCGGCCCCATCCAGAGCTTCGGGTTCGCCCTCAGCCCCTGGTAGTTCATCAGCAGGAAAAAGGTATCGGACTTGTCCCCCGGGTGTTTCATCTCCCCAGCCAACTGGAGCGCGTCCATGTAGGAGATCTTGTCTGACTCGTAGAGGCTGAAGATGTTTTCCCGTGCCCCGATGCGGTCCTGCATGGAGATTTCGGGGGTAAGAACCTTCGACATGGTGGCCACGAGGGTTCCAAAGCGCAGATAGTTTCCCCCGTAGAGCTGCAGATTAAGCCCCAAAAGGACCAGGATTAGCGGCACCTGCCAAAGGGCGTGCCCCCGGGAAGTCAGGTAGGCCCGCAGTTCAGCGCCGGTTTGGCGCCAACGGGAAAGGGCCCAGAATGCCAGCAGCAGATCCAGCACCAGCGCCAGCGGGAGCACGGCGACCTTGGTAAGGCATCCGGCCAACTGGCATAAAAGTGCACCCGCCAGCAGGCTCCCGGAGCGGCGCCGGTAAAAAGCCAGGGTAAAATAGATCGCCAGGACGGCCAATAGGTTAGTCAGGTTATCGTAGGAAACTGATGCCGAGAGCAGGGAGAACATGGCGGTATTGGTCAGCATGACGAGCAGCAGGAGCCTGGTGAGCCGGTCGCCGGTCACTAGGCGAAGCGTAGCCATGCCAAAGCTGACGGTAGCAAAAGCGAGCGGGATGTTGAGCAGGCGCAGGAAGACCAGGTCGGGGAGGCCGAAGATGTTGAGGTGGAGCAGTTTGCCCATGCTCCAGTAGTAGAGCCAGGGGATATTGGTTACCAGTCCGTACTGATAGGTGCCGGGACCGTTATCCGGCAGCAGGAACACCGTGGAGAAGACTTTGCAGAGCCCGGCATGGCTCACCTCGTCGGGTGGTACGAAGGGGGCCAGGCAAAGGGCGAAAAACACCAGGCGCAGGCCGAAGTAGAGGAGCAGCAGGCGGGTCGTCCAGAGCTCGAAAGTTGCGGAAACCGGTCCTTCGCCCGCGCCACTCTCCCCTGCCCCACCGGCTGGTTGCAAGCGCTGGTGCTTCGGTTCCGACTGCATTTCGCTCTTCGTCATGCTGATCCCTGGTACTTCTTGGTGGTTTTCTGAATGGATGACCCGCAGGCAGGAGTTCGTATTGTCAACCGGACGATTGTGCTACCGTGATAGCGAGTCGAGCGGTTAGACAGAAAAAGAGCAACTCAAAGCTGCAGCGCCGGCTCAATGTAGCATTTCCGGCACGATTAATCAATTTGGATCAACGAGCGCAGCCTTTTCCCGAGCTAAAGCCGTACTTAGCGCTCTGCCAGGGCGCTATGCTATCCTAGTACCCAGTCCAGCTTACATTTTCGCAGGGCTTCTCTGTCACTTCGGGCTAGGTTCGCCCTTCGCCCTTCGACTTCGCTCCGGGAGCGGGCGTTCGCTGAGCGAAGTCGAAGCGGTTCCACTTTAGCGTATTCGAAGTGCAAACGAATCTGGAGATTAAGCTGCACAGAGTACTAGCGTCCCCCGTGTTTCCCTCACTGGCAGCAACCTGACCGGTGCTTGAAGCCACTTTACACGCCCGGCAATAAGTGGTAGGATTCGCGCAGATAAATTTTAATTTGAGGGGTGTTAAATGAAAAGCAAACTTCTACTTGCTGGATTATTAGGTTCGGCCCTACTCATGGGTGCCTTTGACTGTCACGCGGCAAGTTGGGTGCTCAACGATGTTGACGTTCCCAATAAAAATGTCAAAGCCAACTATTATGACGCTGACAATGTCAAGACGCATGCTAAAAGTCTCTACTGGACCGAGAAATTTGAACTGACAGACTTCGGCACCGCCGCCTATACCAAACATCTTGCGCAGTTTCCGATTTGTCAGAAGAACATTGCCGCCAAGGGCCCAGTTACCCATCATCAGCTTGATTTCGAGATCAAGGACGGCAAGTTCCGGACCATCGGCAAGCGCAATTACACCAAGGACGAGAAATTGGTCTGCAGCGACAAGGACATGAACAACGAACTGGACACCAAATGGCAGGAAGTCGTGTACAAATCCCCCATGTACGAAAGATACTACCTGCTGGCCACCAAGTATAAATTTGCCTATTAAAACCTGTTCCAAGGGCAACGCAAAAGCACCGGCCGGGGATCTCCCCGGCCGGTGCTTTTTTATTTCCCCAATGCACGACAGCAAGCGTCGCCCCTGTTTGCTAAAAACTATCAGTGATCCAGGTTCAAGGTTTTAATGCCGCCATTATTCTCCAGTTCCTGCTCCTGGCTCCGTCTGGCAGCCTCCTCGGCTTCTTTTTTCAGCTTGTCCTGATACCCGTCCAGCCCGAGATCGTCGATTTCATGGCATTTCTTCCTGCAGGCAACCCGTTCACTGGCACAGACGGCCTTGGCCTCCTGCACTCCGGTCGCGTCATACAGGGTAATCGCCGCCACGCACTGGCTCAGCGCAGTGTTGCACTCGGCCTCGCAATCGTCATAAGCATCAGCCGAAGCATGCCTTACGGTGAGCAGCAACAATATGAGTGTCAAAAAAGTTGCACTGCGAATCATACCTATGCCTCCTTTGCTAACTGGTGATGTACTGAGAAAAAACCCGGTCTTAGTGATCAGTGGCACAGAGCGACAATCACCCTGCAGCCAGGCAAACGGGCATTTGCTGTTTCGATAACAGCACTCCTGCCTGGCGAAGTCAAGCCAAAAGCCCCATTTTCAGGAAACGGACGAGTCGGACTGCTTTCCGGCAAGTACGTCCAGCACCTCGTGAAACACCCCGGCATGCTCGCGCGCGCGCCCCTCGGCATGGGAGCAGGCGCGCACCGTGCCGCCTCCGGCCTGGAACAGCATCTCGCGGCGCGGGAAGAACAGGCGCACCGGCAGCCAGATTAAAACCGCGACCAGGAGCAGCAGACCCGCACCCCAGATCAGTAGCACCCCGTAATCCACCACGAAGTCGGTCAGCACCATGCGTCGCGCCTCGGGAATAGCCAGGCGGAAGCCGTCCCGGACAAATTCACCCCCCTTGGGAACGTTCCCTTCCAGGAGCAGGTCCGAACCTTTCACCAGCTTGAAGTGGAGCACCATCTGGCCCGTCATATAGGGGTCGGAGCCGTCCTGAGGCTTCTCCAGGCTCAGGGTGATCTTGTAGGGGGAACCCTTGACGGCCATTTGCGCCTCCTTTCCGGGAGGGTAGATGGCGAAGATGTCGCTGCGCTCGAATCCGCCGGGGAGGTCGGGGGCCGTGAACTTGCAATCGAGGGCAACCCCCAGATAGCGGGGATACACGAAGGCACCGCCCACCAGGTTAGGAGGGTAAACGCCCAGTTCCCTGGTGCCCTCCCCCGGGCCGGTTCCGGCAACCTCCATGATGAGATCCTTGGCCAGAATGGATCCGAAGGACTGCTTGAAGATGATGCGCTGCACCAGGCCGCCGGTCGTGGTAGGAGACGGAAAAGGCTCCCCTTCGATGACGGGCTGCCGGGTGACGCTGCGCCCCACCAGGCTCACCAAAATGCCGGCAAAGAGGCAGCAGGCTGTTGCCAAAAAAACCAGGCGTGCCGGGGCGAGACTGACTCCACGCCAGGCCGCCAGCAGCTCGCCGCTTTCCTTGGTCCGGTACCCCGCCGCGTTCAGGCGTTCCGGCAGCTCGGCAAAGTCCGGGGAGGCCGCCAGTTCGACGGTCTCGTCATAGAGCGCCGGCTCCAGGGCGACAGCGCCGCGGCTCAAGGCCCGGCGCCGCTTCAGGTATCCAGCAGCCTCGACGACCATACGGCAGGCAAAATTGAGCGGCAGCAGTCCCAGGACCGCAGCCAGCAAGCGGTTCCTGCTGGTCAGGGTGATCAGGACCGTCAGGGTCTCGTCGGTGAAGAAGGCGATCCCGATATAGAGGGCAAAAAAGAAGCCGATTACCAGGGGAGCCAGGGCCCGCGAGGAGAGTGCGGCCCAGAGTGCGGCTAGCGTGCGTTTCACTTGCCCCCCTCCTTTTTGGTCGTGGACTGAACCGTGCGGGTCCACTCGTTCATGAGAGTCACGGCGTTGATATGAACGGCGTCATTCTTATCGGTGAAGGCGATCGGCACCGGGTTACAGCCGCCGGGCTTGCCGACGGTATCAAGCGGAATGAGAGTCTTGCAGTAGTAGCAGATGACGGTCCCCTCCGCCTGCCCGTAGCCGTCGGGCTTGCAGATGGCGCAAGCGTCCAGATCGACGGTGAGCTTTCCCGTCGGGGTCAGCAGTACGAAGAAGCGGGCCTCGTGGCCACCTTGGCGGTACAGGTACTTGTGCAGCTTGCCGTCCTCCAGGTTCAGATCCCCTCCCTTTTTCGCCAGCAGGATCTCCCCGGCGGCGTCGGCGCTCACCAGGACCGGCTTGGGGTCCCAATATTCCACCGAGGGGTAGCAGCTCTGGTAGGCGGCGGCTGCGAAGACAACCAGGGAGAGTGCGGGTATCACCATGCGCAGGTTGCGCTCCCTCATGGCGGCGGCCAGCAGCTTGCGGCGTAGCGCCCCCTGCCGGATGTGGGAGACCTTCGGGAGCAGCTCGAAGCGGATGGCGAGGAGCACCAGTAAGACCGGGGTGAACCAGATAACCATCCCACCCCAGAAGCCGACCTCCTTGCCGAACAGAAAGCCGATGTATCCCCAGATGGCAGGCCTGACAAAGATGTGGTCCGGGATCAGGATCGATTCCATGAACTGGTGCACGAAGTCGTGGGTCCCTTTCATGACCTTCATGCTCAGGGGGGAAAAAAGGTCGAGGCGCAGCAGGGACGCGGAGCTGAAAAGGAGCAGTGCCACCAGGGCTGCCAGCAGGCCGGGAAAGTTGACTGTCAGGGACGCCGGCAGCCGTCGTTCCACGGCAAGGGCCCCGACGAGGAGGGCAAGGCCCGCCAGCACCAGGGCTAAGGGGGCGAGGAGCGGCAGCAGGTCCCCTCCGGCGGCCGGAAGCCTGCAGGCGCAGATGCCGCCGGCAGTCAGGGCAAAAAAGAAGCTTAAGGAGCCGATGGCAAGGGAGCGCGCGGGGAGCCTCGCGCTTGCCACAGCAGAGCCGCCTCTTCCGGTGCTGCGGTACAGGGCGGCAACCGACACGACCCAAAGGACCAGGAAACTTCCGCCCAGAAGCGAGCGAACCACCCCGTAGGGAGTGGCGGGGAGACTGCGGGCCAAAAATGCGATTCCGAGGACGCCGGTAACGAAGCCGGCTGCGCAGGCAAAGGCGGTGAGCCGGCGGCGCTCGGTGCATCCCCTTAAAAGGACCACGGCCAGTGCCGTCCAGGCCAGGAGCTGGGGAAGGAGTTTCAGCGCCGACATCAGGACCTCAACCGTTCTTCGCGCACCAGCACCCCGTCGTCGAGGTAGATGGTGCGGTCGCCCCAGGCGGCCACCTCCTGGTTATGGGTCACCATCACGACGGTGAAGCGTTCCTCGGCGCGCAGTTCCTTCAAGAGTTCCATCACCATGATGGTGCTCTTGTGGTCCAGGTTGCCGGTAGGCTCGTCCCCCAAAAGGAGTTTAGGACTGTTGATGATGGCGCGGGCAATACAGACCCTCTGCTGCTCGCCACCGGAGAGTTCGCCCGGCCGGTTTCTCAGGCGGTGGCCGAGCCCCACGCGCTCCAGGGCGAGCCTCGCCTCGGCCTCGTCGGGGGTCGAGTGGAAGTACTGGGCCAGCATGACGTTCTCGACGGCTGAGAGGTAGGGGACCAGGTGGTGTTGCTGGAAGATGATGCCGACGAACTCGCGCCGGAAGCGGGCCAGGCCGTCCTCGGAGAGCGCCAGCAGGTCCTCTCCGCCGACCTTGAGTGAACCGGAACTGGGGCGGTCCAGGCCGCCCACCAGGTTCATCAGGGTACTCTTGCCGGACCCGGAGTGTCCCATGACCGAGAGCCACTCCCCTTCGGGGACCACGAGGTCGATAGGTTTCAGCGCGCAGATGTCACCGTAACTTCTGCTGAGAGCCTTCGTTTCTATAGTTGAAGCTGACATAATGAGGACCTTTCCACCTTAAAAACATTTACCGCAAAACGCAAAGCACGTCGGGTCTTATTCTCCCCGCAGGCTTCGGACCGGGTCGAGTTTGAACACGGACACCATCGGCCCGACGCTCCCCAGGAGCGCCAGAAAGATGCTCACCCCAAGCGAGACCAGAGAGATCCAGGGGATGAATTCGGCCGAGGAGGCAAAGACCGTCCTGGTGATGAACTGGGCGATACCGCTTCCCAAAAGGTATCCGGCCACCCCGCCGAAAACCCCCAAAAGCGCCGCCTCACCGCAGAAGATGAGCAGCACCTCCCAGCGGGTCGCTCCCATCGCCTTCATGAGACCGATTTCCTTCCCCCTTTCCAGCACCGTCGTACTCATGGTCCCGGTGACTGAACTGCCGGCGGAAACCAGCACCACTGCGGTCACCAGGATCATCAGCAGTTTCACCTTGGCGAGCAGTCCCTCGGAGGTGCGAGCGGTCTGGCGTACCTCGTTCACTTTGGCCTCGGGAAGCAAACGCTGCAGCGCGGCCGCGGAGTCCTTAAGGCTTCCCCCCCCGGCGGTCACCATCAGCCGGACCAGGGAGAGTTCCCCCGACAGGCCGAGCGCCTGCTGCAATTCCGGCAGTGCCATGAAGAGCGTGCCGTCCTCCTCGCCACCGGAGGAAACGATCCCGGAGACCCGCAGGCGCACGGCCTGCGATTTACCTTCCAGTTCGAGCGTGTCGCCGGGCTTCAGCTTAAGAGTGGCGGCCAGGTCGGAGCCCAGCACCGCCTCCCCGGCTGCGGGCCACCCCCCCTTGAGCTGCCACCAGGGAAACAGGCGCCGGATATCCGCGAAGTTGACCCCCTCCACCATCAGGTCGGAGTTTTTATAGTGCAGGGCACCGCGCAGATGAAAGGACCTTTCGGCCTTGAGCCCGCTTTTGGCCAGGGCGCCATCTACGGCACTCTGTGCGAGGTAGGCAGGCTCCGCGATGGAGCCGAAATTGAGCCCGCCGCTCCCGACGTCCATGCGAGCCGCCCCGGGGATGACGATCATGTTGGCGCCGTACTTGCGCACCTCCTCGGCGACCCGCTTCTCCATGGAGACCGAGACGATGCCGAGGGCGGTAGCGAGACTCGAGGCCATGGCGAGCACGGCCAAGAGGAGCAGGGTGCGCCCGGTCCGGTGGGCCAGCGCCTTTAAGAGCATGTTGAACAACCAGCGACGCCTGTGCATATTATCCTTTCAAGACCCGAACCGGCTCGACCAGCAGCGCCCGGCGCAGCGGAGCTATGCTGCCGGCAAAGGCGACCACCAGGGCCGAGACAATGGCGGTCGGGAAGAGCCAGAGGGGTGAAGCGATGGAGGAGTTGAACACCGAGCGGCTGATGACGCCGGCCAGCTGCCCGCCGATCAGGTAACCGAGCACCCCGCCGCAGACCGAGATGATCAACACCTCGCCGAGGAAGATGGCCGAAATCTGGTAGCGGTCGGCTCCCATCGCCTTCATGAGGGCTATTTCCTTACTGCGTTCGGCCATGGAGGCCATCAGGCTGGTAGAGACAGCGGTCGCCGAGGCCCCCAGCGCCAGTAGGGTCAAAAGGAGCATAACCGAGTTGAGCTTGGTCAAAAGCGCTCCCTCGGCGGAAGCGATCTGCCAGATCGGCTTGGCGCGGCTGCCGCCCATGACCTCTTCCACGTTCTTGGCAACCGAGGTGACGTAAGCGGTGCAGTACCATTTCTCGAACTCGTCTTTGGTCATCTTGGCGGGATCCATCCGGCCGAAGTCGTCCATCGGAACCGTGAGGGCGCTCACCAGCACCCGGGAGACCTTTCCCGGGCTCTGGAGCAAATCCTGAACCGTCACCAGAGGGGCAAAGAGCTGTTCCTCCTCGAATCCGCCGGTAGTGACCACCCCTGAGACCTGAAAGCGCTGGGTGCGGCCGTGGACGGTCGCCTCCATCTGGCGACCGACCGAGACCCCGAGTCGCTTGGCGAGTGCGGCGCCGACGATTACCTGGTCGGCGGCCTCGGGCCAACCACCCTGAACCTCCCACCAGGGAGCGATCCCCTTGATACCCTGGGTGCTGGTATCCTCTCCCGGGACCTGCAACTCCTTGGAGAACCAGGTGCCGGCGACGATGCCGCGCTCATGCTTGGAGCCGGCCGAAATGTCCGCAACACCGAAAAGGTAAGGAGTAAATCCGGTGATGTTGTATTTCCAAAAGACCGTCTTTAGTTTGGGGAGATCACTTTCGCGCAGGAACCCGCCCCCTTCCAGAGCTTTCGGTTCCAGCAGGATGTTGGCACCGTAGCTCCTGAGTTCCAGGGCCATCTTGTGCGAGACCTCCCCGGCGATGCCGAGAAAGGCTGTCGCGACGGCCGCCCCCATGGTGATGGAGAGGAACACCAGCAGAACCGGCTTGGGACGTTTGAGAAACGAGTTTTTGAGGATGCGAATTAGCACGTTTAAGTGACCTGGATTAGGGGGCGTCTTTGCGGTTCAAATGGTTTTAAGCCTCTAGTTTCGCCCGCAGTTCGGGCGGCAGTCCGTCCCTTAGTATGGCAACCTGCTTTTGCATGCGGCGCCAGGCGATGATGCCCCAGACCACCACGGTGAACATCATGACGTGCTTCACGCCCAATGCCGCGATCTGATGGTTGCCGGCGGCGTTGGCCCATTCGAAACTGGTATAAAAGATGGTGCGCGGTATGCCGCCCAGAACGACCCACCAGAGCGCAAACTTGAATAGCTTCACCATGTGCCGGTTCGTCTTGAGAAAAAAGAGAGTCGACTCGGGGGTGTTCATGGTTCCCTGGATGCGTAAGATGGCATGCAGTGCGAATCCGCTGCCGACCAAAAGGCCGGTTGCCATGTCGTGGAAGTAGTTGTTCATCATTATTGCTATGCCGAGACCGGGTCCTATCTGCATGATTATTTTCCCTTTGGTGCGTCCGCTACGAAATGCGTGTAATAGTGGGTGTACTGGTCGATGGTGCGCTGGTCCCACTCGAAGCGGGGCTCGATAACCATTTTGCCTGAAGTGTCGATATAGCCGCACTTGCCGTTAACTTTCACCGGCGCGAGGCCGCCTACGAAGATCGATCCGGACTCGAATTTGGCAGGTATCACCATTTTCCCCTGCTTGTCCATGTAACCGACCTTCTCGTCCACCACGACCGGGGCAAGCCCTTCGGCGAAGATGGTCGGCGACTGGTATTCCTTGTCGAAAATCGGCTTGCCGGTGGTGTCGATCAATTGCCAGGTGTTTGCCTTCCTAACTGCGGCGACCCCGTTATTGAAGCTGGTACCTTCACTGTAGACCGCGGGAATAGCCATTTTGCCGGTCTGGTCGATGTAACCGATCAGGCCGAACTTGCCGTTAATCTTCACCATGGCGCGTCCATCGCGGAACATGGCAGCCTGGAAGTATTGGGGCTGAGCAATCATTTTGCCGGTCTTATCGATGTAACCATGGCTTTTCCCTACCTTGACGGCGGCGAGCCCCTCGGAGAACTGGGAGGCATCGTCGAACTGGGGCTTGATGACGTATTTCCCCTTCAGGTCAATATACCCGGCTTTGGTCTCCGCCCCTTGGGCGACGACCACGGCCGCCAGTCCTTCGGTGAAGGCGAAAGTGGAGACGTACTCAGGTTCGATGACCTGCTCTCCGGCCTGGTTGATGTAACCCCACTTGCCGCCTTTACGTACCGAGGCCCGCCCTTCTAGAAAGATCGACCCCACATCGTAGCTCGCCGGGATGGCCATCTTCCCGTTGGCATCGATGTAGCCGTCCTTGCCGGCAACGCGGACCGTCGCCAGTCCCTCGGAAAAGAGCGAGGCCGAATCGAACTGGGGGGGAATGACGGTAATGCCGCCGCGGTCGCAGTAGCCGTACTTGCCGTTGAACTTGACCAGCAGGCGGTACGCCTTGTCCAAATTAACCTTCGTTTCTTCTTTATGGCACGCAGTGGCAAAAGTTGCCACCGCCAGCATGAGACACAGTAAACGCTTCATCTATGAACCTCCTGTTTGATCCTGCTCACGTTCCGATTGAGCGGGAAATAAAATTCCGCACACGATCTTTATTCAGTATCTCTGTTGTCTACTTAAGCCGAACCCCGCACGCTTCAACCGTGGGAAAACGAGCACCCCAGGATCTGCTGGGCGCGCTGAGATTATTTGGTTATCTTGGTGAAGAGCTTGTTGAACTCGTCCTCTGCCAGGTTCTTGTAGTACTCGGAGCGGCAGGCGACCACGAGGGTCAGCCCCCCTTCCCTCTCCCGCACTGCGCCGAGGATCTCGCGCTTGTAGAAGATCATGCGCCAGATGACTGCCAGGCAGGCGACGGCGAAGCCGAGGTACAGAATGGGGAGACCGCGCTGAGATATCACGTAAAAGCGGACCCAGTAGCGCAGCTCCGGCATCTCAAGGCGGTTTCCGGCAAACGCGAAGGTCGCGTTTTTGGGTACCAGCGCTTCGCCAACCTTCTTGCCATCCCGTTCGGCGACGATAAAGAAGGTCGGGTTGTTGAATTCCATGGAGCGTGTGGCGTTTTTCCCCTGTTCCAGAACGTAGTCGGGATAGAAGGTGGCGGTGAAGTTGTAGCCGCCCATGTCGAACTTATCCGGAGCGCGTCTCAGCACGTCGAGCTTCACCAGGGCGTTGTCGATTTCCTTGCCGGCAGCGTCCTTGAGGACGAAGTGGGGAGCCATCCCGAGATGCTTGAAAACGAAGGAGGTGGGACCGGTCTTATACGGTCGGTTGATCCCCACCTCGTGGTTTTCACCCTCGCCGTCCTTCAACTTCACGGCGATGCTGGTCGGTGTGTTCATGACCACCTGGGGCTCGATGCTGCTAACCGTGAACGAGACGCGCGGAGGCGATCCGATGGCGGGGAGCTGCAGCGCCGGCTTGGTATTGTAGCGGGCGAGTTCCCCCTGGAAATTCTCACCTTGGGCGAGATCCACATACCCGATGAACTCGGTGTAGACGGTGATCATGCCGCCCAAAAGGACCAGGTAAAAGCTGACGTGGAAGAGCACGAAGGCGACCGGGGCCAGGCGGTTTTGCACCCCGTAAAACCCGGACCCGTTCCCCAGGACCCGGTAGCGCCGCTTGCGCAGGCGAGAGAGCAGGGTCTCCGCATCAAGCCCTTCCGGTAGGGGGAAGGAAGCCTGAAACGGGTAACCGGCGGTGCGCTCGGGATCGGTGATCTTCGCGTCGGAAATGGCGATGCGGTGCCTGACCACCGGCACCCTCTGCCAGAGCACCAGGGCCAGGTTCAGGAAAAAGAGGGCCCAGAGGGTGAGAGTCAGTGGCGAGGAGTAGATAGTGGTAAGACCGAAGGCGTCCAGGGCCTCCACCAGCCGGGGTGAGTTCCGGTGCCACTGGAGGTAGATATCCTTCACCAGGCGCGCCTGAGGTACCCAGAGGCCGACGATGAAGGTCGCTCCGAGCAGGCTGATGAGCACGATGGTGAATTTGAGGGAGCTGAGAGATTTTACGATCTTTTTGAACATTTTGACGAAGACCGCCTTAGGATAGTACCCCGCCTGAGCAAAGGGGGCAAGAGGGGATCTCCTGGCGGCAGCCAAAGAGAAGTCCCCCCGAAAGTCCCCCTGAAAAGGGGGACCGGGGCAAGAGTTTCCTAGCGCACCTGGAAGGCGTGCAGACTTGAATTGACGACGAGGTTAACGCCGAAGAAGCTGATGATGACGGTGCTCAGGGCGACCACGGCGAGCCAGGCAAGCCGCTTGTCGCGCCAGCCGAAGGTTACCCGCAGATGAATGGTCAGACCGTAGACCAGCCAGCAGATGAGGGACCAGGTTTCGACCGGATCCCAGGCCCAGTAACTGCCCCAGAGATCCTTTGCCCAGATGGCGCCGGCGCAGATCATGATGGTGTCGGTGATAAAGCCGAAGACCACGTAACGGAAGATCAGTTCGTTCAGGCGTCCCGTGCTGGGGAAACGGTCATAGGCCGGGTTGGGGACCGGAAGCGCGTCGCTCTTGCTTCTCAGCAGATATACCACGCCCGCGGCCATGGCCAACGAATAGCCCCCGAAGGAGAGCCAGGCAAAGTAGACGTGAATGTAGAGCCAGACGGTCTTGAGGCTCGCCGCCATGGGGGTGAGCCCCGGGTCCTGCATGTAGCCGTAGCCCATCATGATGACTACCAGCGGCAGGGTGCCGACCGCCAGACCCTGCAGGGTCTTGTTCTGCCACCCCACGAAGAGTGTTCCGCCGATGATGAACCATCCCCCCATCAGGGTGTACTCGTAATGACCGGACCAGGGGAGATGCCCGGTGGCGTAGAACCGGGCAACTATGGCGGCCGTCACGGCGAGAAAGCCGAGCGCGACCAGCGCCGTCATCTTCGGCATGACCCGAGGATTATTGAAAACGAAGGAGTAAATAAATCCCCCGCAAGCAAGCGAGTAAATGAGTAACCCCGCCCAAAAAAAGACTATTTCCCAAAAAGCCATCTGGTTGATTCTCCCTGTTTGGTGCTCGGTCGATCGACCTGAACTCCGGTTTAGCTTCAGTCCGCCTTCAAGAGCTGCTTCGCTTCATTTCCTACCGCACGCACCAGGCATCCGCCCTCGGTATCTTCCAGCCAGACCCGCTGCGGCGATACGGCCAGCCTCAGGATGAGCCCGGCGAGAGCGAGCAGCCCCCCCAGGAAGAGGAGCGCCTTATGTCTGCGGTGCACCACGTGAATTTCCGACCACTGCCCCATCTTGGCGCAGGAGATCACATAGTTACCCGAGGTGACCTGCTGGTCCACCTGGAAGGTCAGGTCGGCGATCTCCCGTTTGCCATTGTGGGTAACGACCACCATCATGAGGCTCTTCTCGGGCTGATAGTAAACCCCACCCACAACAATGGGATTGGCGAAAAGACCGTAAAAGCTGAACTCCCCGCGTTTTTGCACCAGGGGGTCAAGCTTGACCATTGAGTCGAACAGGACCTGCGAGTCCTTGGTCTTGATGACCATCTCGGCCTCGAAAGCGAGCTTCGCCATGCTGATCTCGAAGGCCCCGAACTGGAAGGGCACTCCCGGTATGAGAACCGTGGTCTGCGGCGCGCCGTGCTGCGGCATCAGGGCGATTTCCGTGGCCCCCTTCGGGTAGGTCGAGTCCGGCAGGATCTGGCTCAGGACTTTCAACTGCGGCAGGGAATCCAGCTTGGTGGCCAGAGGACCCGCGGTAAGTTCACGGTAGGACTCGGCCTTACTCAGCTTGGTGGCGGGACCGACCCCGTCCAGCAGCACACCGGCAAACTGGTTCAGGTTGTCAAAGGATCCGGTTCCCAGCAATAGCAGTAGCCCGCAGTACAGCAGGACGGTTCCCAGGTAGCCGGACTCATGCTTTTCACCGTATTCCCCGGCGGGGGCGAAGGTAAAACCCGCGCCCGCCAAAATCTCCCGCGCCCGGGAGCCAGGGAAAGGAACCTCGAACCCCTTGGAGGGCTTGCGCGATCCAGCGCCATACCTGATCCCCTTCCTGATGCCCGCTAAATACCACAGCAGCCGGCAGGCAACGAGTAAGGCAAAGCAGAGGTTATTGACAAGCAGCAGTTGGGGACCAATCAGGGGAAGTCCTAGATGGAGCGTCAGACTGGCGACAACCGCGATCGGAACGACCAGAAAAATGAGCAGGAACCACGGGGAGGAAAGAATCAATCTGGAGAGCTTAGGTTCGGCATTCATAAATGAGGCGATTCCTTTGGGCGCAGAGAGTAACCTGGGGAGCGATAAAGCAAGTGTGTATATACCAGATACAACTTTAAATAGAAACAAAAAAAGCCTGGATCAGGCGCGCCTCCAGAAGAGTCCGGTATACAGTTACTATAGATTTGACTTGTCTGGCAGCACCGGTTTTAGACTCGCGAATCAACCCCACCGCTGAGATTTAACTACCGGGTTATGACAGCAGCATTCGCGGCTGTAGTATGAAAAAGGGCCGGCACCTGAGTGCCGACCCAAAATCTACCTTTCATGGTGGTGGAGAGGGGAACTCCCCTCCCCACCGTTTCAGCTAAGTACTAATAAGTTACCGGACGGACAATCCTCTTCATGAAGCCGTGGTTGGCAGCACCCTGCTGGGCGCCGTGGTCTTCGCAACCGCCCCAAGTGCCTGCGTCAGAAGGACCGTTGCCGTTATTGGAAGGTCCTACCAAACTGCCTTCGACACCTGCGGTAGCGGTAACTGCTTTCTGGTCCGCGCCGAGGGTGTAGCACCCTGCGCCGGCACCGACAGCGGTTGCGGGTTGTGTTACTACGCCGGTCTTGTAGTTTATGACCGTCTGGCTGGCAGTCTGCAGCCAGTACTTCTGCTCCCAGTTGGTGTCACTTGAAACGCCACCGGTCTGGTAGGTTATGGTGCCCTTACCGTTGTAGACGCCAGCGGGAGTGGTGACGGCGGAGGTGCCACCGGTGAAGCCGCCCAGCGTGCCCGGTACGTGCATGACGTTGCCGAGGCCCGGCAGGAAGCGCTCGACCTTGGACACGTTGCCCATGCCGTTGATGTAAGCGCCACCGTTAATGGTAACACCGGCAGCATAGGCAATAGTAGCGACTTTGAGGCTTCCAGCGTCGGTGTTCTTAGCCGAGCCGTGGATACCGCCGAAAGAGTTGGCGGCGCCGGAGTTGTGGCAGTTGAGGCACTGGATGCCGTAGACGTTTCCGAATTCGGGGCTCACGTAGCCGGCAGCCGCATCTGCAGCGGTGACCGGACCCTTGAAGCGGCTTTCGAACTGGGTACCGTCGGTGGCCTTGCCGGTGGTGTAGCCGTTGAACGGAAGGGTGTTACCGGCGCCGTTGCAACGTCCGGCCTCGGCGTACTCGCCTGCATGGGACTGGTACTGACCTGCGACCTGATTTCCTGCGGCGTTACCGCCATTGAGACCGGTTTGAACAAACACGCCGTAATTGTTTGTCGCGTGGCAGTTGAAGCAGACCAGAGTGGCTGTGTTCGGGTTAGTGATGGAAATGGTGGCAACGGTCATTCTGCCGCTGGCGTCCTTTGTGTTGACGGAAATGATCTGGGCGTGGCGCTCGTCGGTGCCCAGGGAGTTACGCAGCATGTACTCGTTGTTGGAGCCGTGTGCGCCGATGACAACCGTGTTCGCTGCGCCTGCAGCGTTGACGGTGGAGCCTGCTTTCCACTGGCCAACGGTGTGGCAGTCGCCGCAATGGAGGGTGGAATCATCGCCCAGACCGGTCGTGGCTACGGTCGCAGGGTTGGTACCGAGCGGCACGTAGAGTGCGTTGAAGTTGCCTGCGTCGTAGATGGTGGAACGTACACCCTGCAGAGTCAGTGAGGAATTGTTGGCGAAGGTGGACGGGGAAGCAATCTGACGCGCACCGGCAACGCGGGTACGGCCTGTGTACCGAGCACCCTTGACGCCGTGGTGCGAGTTGTTGCCGGTGTCGAACTGGTTGTCGACGTTGGTAACGGCCGGACGCTTCATCTTGTCGTAGCGGTTGGAGATGGTATCGCCGAACGGGTTGAGCGGTGAAGCTGTGATGCCGGTAAGCGGGGTGATCAGGGCCTGCAGTTTCATGCTCATTGCAGAGGTTGCACCTGCCGCACTGTGGCAGGTCATGCAGAAGTTGTCCATGTTGGCGTGGTTCGGAGTAGCCGGATCCCACACGAATTCCTGGGTGTCGTCCTGGACGTTACGCAGATGGGTTTTGTTGTCGATCATATGCTTAGTTGAGTCCACCATCAGGCCTTCACCACCGACCGTGCCTTCAAGGTGGCACACAGCGCACTGCTCGTCCTGAACGGCCAGACCATTGGCGTTTACTACGTGGTGCGACCACTTGGAAAACTCGCCAGTAACTGCGCGAACGCCGGCGTTGTCGTTGACAAGAGTCTTGTCGGAAAACGGGTTGGTTTGAACGACAGAATGGCAGCCGGTGCAGCTCAGTTTCGTGTTGTGCGGCGTGGCACTGTGGCACGAGGTGCAGTCAACTACCACGTCGGCATAGGTATGCAGAGCCGGCTGAGTGCTGTGGCAGGAGTTGCAACCCTGGTTCGCATTGGTCTGAGCAAGGGCAACGACGATGGTGGCAGCCGGCGTGGTGAAAGACCCGCCGTTGAGGAGGTCTGTGACGGTCGCGGCAACCTTGTAGGTTCCTGCTACGGTCGGGGTGAAACTGAAAGAGGTCTTTGTGTTATCGGTTGAAGCGAATGTCGCCAGGCCGGTGACGCTAAAGGAGTAAGTCAGGTTGGCAAGGGCATCGTTGCTAGTGGGAGTTATGGTGCAGTTTACAGGATTGTTAGTGGTGCCCGCAGTCGGGGTGAACAGCGAAGCAGACATTTTCCCGGCAAGGGCGAAAACAGGAGTGACAGTGCTGCTGGCGAGGTCTGCCGGAATCGACAGCGCCAGCACTTCACCGGCAAGACCGGTCGCGGTCGCAGGCAGCACACCAGTGGCGGCGCCCACGGTAAAGCCCGTGATCTTGTGGTTGGCATCAGCCGCGATGTCCACGGTCACCGCGGAACCCGCGACCAGGCCGGAAACGGCCGTGGTGGTCCAGGTGTTGTTGCGGTTCAGGGCGTAGATCGTGCCGCCGCTCGCCTGGGCGAGGGTCAGACCGGAATTGCTCTGGGTCGTCGCATAGCTTACCGCCAGGGTGTGATTGCCCGAGGTCGGGGTAACAAAACCGGAAGCGATGGTAACTCCGTCGAAGGTGAGGGATGCTGTGGCTGACGCGGTTGCGTTATTAGTGATCGTGGCAGCGCCCACCGGGTACAGGTAGGAGGAGGTGCTCTTGAAAGTGTTGGATACCGTTCCGTAAGCGACGGAGACGTTGTTGATATCGGTGCCGCCAGCTACCTTTACCGCGAGGGTCCATGCGTTAGCGAGGGCCGGAACGGTAAGAAGGAGCAGGGTGAAAATTATAAAACCTGCGTTTTTGCGCATTGTGCTCTCCTATTGGGGATTTTAATGGTTAAGACAATCATCCTATTAATAACAAGAACCAACCTGCGTTATCTACTTGATGTGGCAGGAAAGGCAGAGTTTGGATCCGGCCTGCGGTGCCAGGACCAGGTAGTTGACTGGCTCAGTGCCCGTCGTGGTGTACAGGTTTTTCTTGTTATGCACGTCATGGCAGGTGGCGCAGGTCATGTAGGCGCTGCCGTTGGCCGCGACGTAAAGACGATCGGCTACTTTGAGCCCCAGGGAGTTGTCAAGGTAAGGCGCGTTGGGGTTACGGATCCAGGCGTCGGTGTTGGAGTCGGCGGCTGCCTGTGCCAGAGTTGCAGTGTCCGGCCGCGAACCGGTCTCGGGACCGATGGCGACTGCGGGATAGTCGAAGCCGACCGGGTGGTCGTTGGTGAGCCCTGCTGCGCCGGAACCGACGCCCGCGCCGTTACCGACTGCAGAGAAGTTGTCGCCGTTAAGAGTTGCTGCACCGGCCGTTGCACCGTAGTGCTGGTCGGGAGCGATGGTGCCGTCGTGGCAGCTCATGCAAAGACGGGTCGGGCCGATCGCCTTGTCCGAAGTTGCGTTCTGCAGACCGGCCGCGTTGATCGTCGAGCTGTTGTACGCTACGTTGAACGACTTGGTGTCTTCAGCGCGGGACCAAAGCGGCAGATACTCGCCTCCAGTGGTAGCGGCGTGGTGAGGGGTATGGCAAAATGCACATACCCGCGCCTGGCTGTCGACATAGCCGTAACGGGTCATGTCGTGCGGTCCGCCAACGACACCGTCGCCACGGTTAGCGGCCGCGAACACGCTGCTCGCTGCGGCAAGGCTGACAACTGCTAGTAGGGCCAAAGTTCTTTTCATCGCATCTTTCTCCTTTTTTTACCAATTGATCAAATGGACTACCCGTTTTACTGCCGTGCTACGACTGACATGATCCGCTTACCGACTCCGACTTCTTTCCATCTTCCCCTTACTTCGGAAAAAACCTGTATCTGGCAAATAATTGAACCCAGCTTGCCAACTTGTTAACCCTATATAGCAGTAACGATGCCAAGCACCGTTTCGGCCGCGAACTCCGGGTCACCCTGCGACCCGGGCTCTAGACTTCCAGAGCTAAGGCGCTGTAATTGCAGAGATCCGACACGTGGGTTTATGACTGGTAAAATCTATTCGAGGAGTGACATTGCCGGGATTACCAACGGAGAAGCAGGAGGGGAACGGGGGTTGCAACGGCTATTAACTGCGAACCAACGGAGTATCACCGGATTGCCCATTCTTTAAAATGACACCTACATTACGGTTTCGTCATGCAGGATTGACGAGCAGAGGGTTCGCCGCAGTTGGCACCATTGCTGGGCGAATGATGATTCGCCCCTACACTTCCCCAACCTCCGTAGGGGCGCATAATCATGCGCCCGACACTCTTGCGGAGAGGGGGACCGTCCGTTATCCCGTATGAAGAATTCCAACTGGTCTGCGTTTTTTGTAGGGGCACCCCTTGCGGGTGCCCGCATTAAGGAACCTGATAGGTGTTAATTTCCCGCAGCAATATTGTCGTCCGCGAACGCCTTAATTGGGAATCCATGTTTTCAGCAGGTTAAGACCTTGGATTCCCGAACAGAGTCGCATTCGGGAAGTACAGCTTTGAAAGTTGGGTGGAAGGCTTAGCGGCAGGCTTTTCGGGTGCGGCGGGATAGCTAACGGGGAGCGGTGGTGCCACGTTAATGCTGAGAAACGACGAGGGGCGGTTGAAAGATGGGCTAAACAGCCGATCCGGGGAAATTGAGAGTGACAGTAGTTCCCTTATCAGGAGCGCTCTGCAGTTCTACGCTACCGTTATGCAGATCCATGATCGCCTTGACGGTAGGTAGCCCCAGACCGGTACCGTGGGGATCTCGGTGCCTGGTACCATAAATGCGGTAGAAACGATCGAAGACCTTCTGTTTTTCGGCCTCGCCGAAACCACAGCCGGAATCGGCTACGGTGAGTTTACCCGAGAGTCCTTTTCCCTGGCTCAAGACAAGGTCGACCGAACCACCCGGTGCATTATAGGTAAGCGCGTTGGAAATAAGTGCGGCCGCAGCCTTGCGAAATAGGGACGCATCGGCAAACAGGCAAGCACTCCCCTGGCGGGTCATGGTGATTTCCTTATCTTCGGCCAAGGGGGAGTAGAAATCGAGAACCTTCTCTAGCTCCCGGTCGGCGTCCAGTTCGCAGGGAGCGTACTGGAACTTCCCGATCTCGGCGTCGGACAGGAAAAGAATGCTATCCACCAGACGCACCAGGCGCCTGTTCTCCTCCAGGCCCGACACGATGACATCCTGCAACTGCTCAACGGTCCGCTCCCGAGAAAGGGCCACTTCCGCCTCCCCCTTCATGATGGTGAGCGGGGTGCGCATCTTGTGCGACAGGTTTCTGGCAGAATTGTATAAGCGCTCGAAGTAACACTGCAAACGGTCCAGCATCAGGTTCGTGGCATCAGCCAAGACTTTCAGCTCGCTAGGCCAGTTCCCCCCTGAAATGCGCTCATCAAGGGCAGACGCAGAAATACGGTTGACCATCTCCGTCATCTCACGTAGTGGCCGGGTCCCCCTGCGGGCTATGGCAAGGCTCATGACGACGCAGAGGAAGAAACCGACAAACAAAGCCCCGTAAATCTTGTGTCGGTACCCTTCCAGTATGTTTTGCACGTTGGTAATATCCAGCGCGACTTCCAAAAGCCCCTGCTCGCCTGACATCTTTCCCAGGTCAACCCATTCCGCGGTCCCCAGCATCATGTTTCCATTCGCTGTGCGCCAGGTGCTATCTACCCCGGGTCGTCCATCCCGCACCGGAGTAGTGAATCTGCCGTGGGGTGCCAACACGTCCATGGTCCGGGTTTCCTGGATGACGATCTCATTGCGATTTAGTAGCCTGATGTAGTGCTTGACATACTCCTCGCCATGCTGATCTGAGTTCATTTCGGCAGAGAGCGGGGCGTCGTTATTCTCGGAGCGGATCATCTGTTCCAAAATATTCACTTCATCGTGCAGATAAAAATGGTTCTGGCTTCTCAGCTGAGCGGCCAGCCCGAGGTAGAGCAGAAAAGAGATCAGGGCGAGCAGGGAAAAGGCGGCAAACGAAGTGGAGAGCGCGAACCAGAGGGTCAGGGAAAGGCGGGGGCGCGGGGACGCGGCAACGGTTTCGAGTTGTTTATTTTCAGCGTGGCTCAAGCACATACCCTATTCCGCGGACCGTATGGATCAACTTGTTCTCGAACGGTTCATCCATCTTTATGCGCAGGCGACGCATGTGAACGTCAACGATGTTGGTCTCACTTTCGAAATCGATATCCCAGATTCGCTCCGCTATGCGGGTTCGGGAAAGCACCTCGCCGGTGCGCCGGGCCAGCAGTGAAAGGAGGGCGAATTCCTTGGGGGTGAGATCGACGCGTTTTCCGCCGCGCGTGACCCGGTGCGCAGAAAAATCGATTTCCAGGTCCGCAACCTTGATCACATCTGAGGTCCGCACCGGCCCTCGCCGCAGTATGGTGTGAATGCGCGCCAGGAGCTCGGAGAAAGCGAACGGCTTGGTGAGGTAATCATCTGCGCCTAGTTTCAGTCCTTTGACCCGGTCGTCGACATCGTTAAGCACGGTCAGAAGAATCACCGGGGTCTCTTTGCCCCGGTCGCGCAGGCGCCCCAGCACCTCCCAGCCGTCCATGCCGGGCAGCATCACATCGAGAAGGATCAGATCGTATTCCCTGGTAAGCGCAAGTTCGAGACCGTCGCGGCCGTTTCCAGACACGTCTGCTGTGAAGCTCTCTTCAGTGAGACCACGGCTGATGAAAGCAGCGGTCTTTTTTTCGTCTTCGATGATAAGGATGTGCATAGTGGTAGGTTCCCCGTTAAGCGTGGGACCGCGGCCTTTTTTGCCGACGAGCCATCGGTACAGCAGTGATATACCTCCCTCCACTCCCGGGGGAGGGTCGGGGTGAGGAGAAAAGCACCATAAAAAACTTGGTTGCACCTTCCCCTGCCCCATAAAGGGAAGGCAAGAGTGTGTATACAGCTGTCTATAGCGTATTGGAGCGCGCTTGGCAAGCCGATTTACTGCTGTGCACTTTTATCGCGGCAAGAGAATAAAAAGGCCGACAGTGGGTGCAAGCCGGTCGGACTAGGTGTTGAAAACCGAAAAATGTAAAGTATAATGCCTCTTAGCTGATTTTCAGTTAAGGGGCATTTTTATGGGATCAGACCTGAATGGCGCTAGTTTAAGCTTTTCTGGTATCTGTTCCGATGAGGGACCTCTTTCATTTCATGTCTTGGTGCAGTCAGAAGCTGAAAAGTTTTGGGCCGCCGCTTGGTGCATCGAGGTTCACTACGTCCCGGCCGCTGTCTGATTGGTCTAT
>Ga0209123_1000691_pt1 | contig 40117 bp, 37 predicted proteins | sample BarGraIncu00431A_FD_184500 | JGI IMG/M metagenome (GOLD analysis project Ga0209123, IMG submission 184500) | Arctic peat soil microbial communities from Barrow, Alaska, USA - Barrow Graham LP Incubations 004-31A (SPAdes) (version 2) | ecosystem: Environmental > Terrestrial > Soil > Wetlands >...
TTTCTTTGTGTTTGCATAAGTCATTGAGTTTTAAATTTTAAGTTTAGTTTCTCAAAAATATAATACTCTTGTGACTTATGCAATTTTACCTGCATTTTATTTCATATTACAAACATAGGGACTAATAGATAGTCATTGTCCTAAATTCAAAGGGTTTAAATGTGATATCAAAAACCCTTATTTTTATTTTCTTACCCTTAGTAGAAAACCTGATACCCTCAGAACCCAACCTTATTACTTTATTTTGTTGCATTTATTATTGTTGATAAAACAGTATAAATTCTTCATAATCTTCAGCAAATAAGGGAATAAGGATTGGAGTTGTGGTAGTTTAGTTTTCTATGAAGGGTAATAATAAAGAAAAATAAGGTCTTAAAATTCTTCAGTTTCTACTTCACATATTCAATTTCTTCGGAATTACTTCTCTTATGTTTTAGGAGTTTTTCCGGATAATCATTTATATTATTACTAATCAGAATAAAAATTAAAGCGGGTGTTCAAACTTATTGAACACCCGCTGAATTTTTTATATAGGTAATATATATCAAGACTAATTAAAGCTTACCACTTTTCTCTCTCCGTCCCTGAATACTATTGTCACACCGTTTTTAGCTGCGGAATACTGTATTCTATTTATTGGAACTAACTCATCATCAGTCCACGTTTCTCCTGCTTTTTTCCATAACATCAAGGTTGCATAAATAGCTTGATCTTTCATATCCGGTAAAAATTTATTTGATAAATCAATGACAGAGCTTATTTCACTTTGTGGATGTAATCCTTTGGTCTGAACTGTTTCCATAGATTTCCAACCCCTCAACGAAATCAATGCTAATTGATATACGCCATTATTTATAATCCGGACATGGTATCCTCTGATTTCACGATTTGTTTCTTTTATGGGCTCTTTCAATTGAGGCAGGGCATAATGACCCAGACGTAGTTCTACAGCAACAGGACTTATAATTTTATCTACACGCAGAATACCATTGGGTAGTGGAATGTCCGCTAATTTAAATTGTATATTCTTATTTGTTTCAAGTTCAGCATTTCGATAATAAATACCATCCTCATATTTTATGAATGTAAAGAGTCTGAGTGCTTCCCATTTGTTATCCTTATTTTTAATTACATAGTTCATGGCTACTTCACCATTTTCTCCATCTGCCTGCCAGGGAAATGCGCTATTGTAAGATAACCGGTCATAATTTTCGCTCCCTCTGAAAGGTTCTCCTGCTCCAACGACAGATACATGACACCAGGCTCTGATCTCAGATGCACCGATATTTGGATAATCGGTAATCAGAATGCCGGAGCCTTTCTGAAATTTATTGCTTACGGTTCCTTTTGCTAATTCTTTTTCCCATGCTCCTTCATTCTCGGTTGCCGTCCAGAATGGATTGTTTTCGGGAACCAACAATCCAAGAAACGCTTTTCCACTCCAATAAACACTTCCACGGCAGCTATACGATTGTACAGCCGGTTCAAAAGGTCCATAAAAGCCAAGAGTAGGGACGCTATCTTTCATGAAATTGGGGCTCTGAAGAAACTGGAGCAGAGTCCCTGAAGCAATTCTTCGCATCCAACCATAATTTGTTTTTGGATCGTTTTCATATCCCATCAAAGGAAACGGTGCAATGGATGCATACCGATATGAAATACTACGTCCCCACATAATCATTTCTCCATTCCGACTAAACAGGTATGGATAATACTCTTTTACTTCTTTGAAATTATTTAAAAATTTCTGAGCAAAATCAGGATAGTTTTTTTTGCCAATATATTCAGACCACACCATTCCATACATCTGAAAAGCCCACATGCTGTAGTAATCGTAAGCAGGGTTATCGTTGTACCAACCTTCACCACGGTAATGGTCGAGCGTCTTTTGCAAATATTCTTTCAAAATATTCTTGTTGATCGTATATCCTTTACTTTCAAAAAAACTAAGCACAAAAATATTGAAGAATTTCCAATTGGAAGGCACTGTAGGTCCATCACCATAACTTATCATAGTAGCGGCTAATTTGTCTTTTTCTGATTGAGTAAGTGGATCCCAAAGTACTTCAGGAATGGCCAATAATGATATTGACAATGCCCCGAATTCTACAAGGTTCTGACTCGGCCCCCCATTTGTTGCCCGGGGTTTTATATAGCTTAAACTCGATGGATCAATCAGTTTCGTAATCTGATACCGGTAATAATCGGCTACCTTGATGTTATTTATTACCAGATCCGGATTGTCTTTCAATAATGGGGTAGCATAAAATAAAGTTCGACAAAGTCCTTCCAATTTTTCAGTTGGTATCTGTCCATCATTTCTTGGATAACTTTTACCCGCTTGTTTGGGAAACTTCATCGGATCGTCAAACGAATGAATATAGCTAAAAGCTCCTTTTAAAATATAAAGTGAAGCATCTTTCCAATGCTGACGTGTCATTCCGGTTAATGGACTTAATTTATAATCCGGTTGATTGAGCTCAAAAACCTGACCTGCCGGTTTGTTTGGGAGTTCAATTTTTTGAGCACTACCAGAAATTAGGTTTGTGATGAATATTAGTAAAATTAATCTGATTTTTGATTTTAGTTTCATTTCATTTTAGATTTAAACGGTTTAAAAAAATGGTACATCATATATGCGTAATTGTAGATATTAAATTATATATTTGTTAATCTACAGTAGTTTACATTTCAGTGTCCTGGTAATTATTAATTATTAAATTTTCAATATTAATTACTTATAGTGGTAAACTTATTAGTCTATCCGATATTTAAATGAATAAAAATATTCCAGCTTTTCTTTCTGCTCATATTTTTTACAATTGCAATTATAGTTACAGTTATTCAAATAACGATTCATCCCATTTTTTTCACTATCATTTGTTCTTACTTCATAGGGGGTTGCCTGGGGGTTGCCTGGGGGTTGCGAGGGGGTTCGAAGGGGTAAACCTCACTGAACCCCCATTGAACCCTCACTGAATCCCCTATTAAGTATGAACAGATAAATGCCATATGATTGTTAAAAAAAGGTTGAATGGCAGTTGGGAAATAAAAAAATATACTATGGACTTTTCATTATTCATGGCTTAATTACATGTTGTTTAAATTCAATCGATGTTACAAAGATAAGCATATAGAAATTTATATTTAGGGACAAAACGGTCAAATAGGAAGAATAATACGAATGTGATTTAAGTAATCATTCATGAATTGAGTCCGAAAAGAAGTTCCAAATATTTATATAATCCTCCTTATTGAATGAATTGTATCCTTAAAATATTCTTACTATATGTATTTTTGTATGCTGTATTTCTTTAATTTGAAATGTGGCTAGTAGAAAAATCAACATATAAATTAGTTCCATGAAGCTTCACAAATTAATTCTTATCCTGACTTTGATGATCAGTACTCCGGGAATCGCTCAAAATCGACCTTCTAAATCTGAACTCATACGTATCATTGAGAAAGCAAACGATTACTGGCAATCAACACATACCGCTCCGGAAAATGCTTTTTGGGACAATGCCGCGTACCATACCGGAAACATGGAAGCCTATTTCGTCACAATGAATGAAAAATATCGGGAATATTCAGAAAAATGGGCAGTTCAGAACGATTGGATAGGAGCAAATGCCACTGATAAATCAAAATGGGAATACAGTTATGGTGAAACTTCCGAACATGTACTTTTTGGTGACTGGCAAGCCTGCTTCCAAACATATATTGACTTGTACAATCTGGCTCCGGATACTAAGAAAATTGCACGGGTACGTGAAGTGATGGAATATGAAATGAGTACTCAAAAAAATGACTATTGGTGGTGGGCAGATGGATTATATATGGTAATGCCGGTTATGACTAAAATGTATAAAGTGACTGGCAACACCCTTTATCTTGATAAATTGAATGAGTATTTTTTATATGCCCGAGGAATCATGTATGATCCCAAAACAAAACTGTTCTACCGGGATGCGAAATATATTTATCCGGCTCATAAAAGTGTGAATGGTAAAAAAGATTTCTGGGCGCGTGGTGATGGCTGGGTCTTTGCCGCATTGGCAAAAGTATTGAAAGATATGCCTATAGATTGTAAATATCGTAGCTTGTTTCTTAAACACTACACCGATATGGCAAAAGAAATCATTCAATGTCAACAGCCTGAGGGTTACTGGACACGTAGTATGCTCGATCCACAACATGCACCGGGACCGGAAACAAGTGGAACAGCTTTCTTTACGTATGGTTTGCTTTGGGGAATAAATAATGGGTATTTGAATGAAAAGACCTATTTACCTGCTGCATTAAAAGGTTGGAATTATCTTTCAACTACAGCATTACAACCATCAGGTAAAATAGGCTATATACAACCAATTGGCGATAAAGCCATTGCTGGTCAAATACTTGATGCCAATTCCACAGCTAATTTTGGTGTAGGGGCTTTTTTACTGGCTGCTTCTGAGATGGTAAGATTTGTAAAATAAGTAGTAGGTAATATTTAATGCCCTATTATTCAAAATAAAACTTCTTAAACCCTCGGCTCTATCACCTTCTCCCGATAGTTATCTGGATTGGGAGAGGGCAGGGGGAGAGGTCACATTAAATGAAGAAATAAAACAAGACATTATATTGTTCCATTTACTTATATCTGTAAATTAGAAGTATTTTTGTAAAACGAATCAATTTATAAATCTAATCAATGATGTTTTTTAAAAGAATCAAAGCTCTGCTATTTTTAAGTTTTGTATTGAGTAGTTTATCAATTATTCAAGGGGTAGAGTTGTCATCAATAACTGATACGAAAAAGAGATCAACAGTAATCAATAAAAATGAAAATGGAAGTGCCTATCTTTTTGTTTACTTTACAGGAAACAGGAAGGAGGAAGAGCAAATCCGGTTTGCAATAAGTAGCGATGGATATAACTTCAATGCACTGAATCGGAATAAACCGATTGTTAGTTCGGAGAAGATAAGTTTAAGCGGTGGTGTCCGCGATCCGCACATTTTGCGATGTGAAGATGGTAAGACGTTCTATATGGTGGCTACCGATATGGTTAGCAGTAAAGGTTGGAACTCAAATCGTGGTATGGTACTTTTGAAATCGACCGATCTGGTAAACTGGACTTCGACAGCTATACATATTCCTACCGTTTTCCCGGTTGAATTTGGGGATGTGCTTCGAGTGTGGGCTCCTCAAACTATTTATGATCCATTAGCGGGTAAATACATGGTTTATTTTTCCATGCTTACGACCAATGCAGGCGACTATGACAAGATTTATTACAGTTATGCCAACAAAGACTTTACAGCGCTTGAAACAACTCCTAAGCAGTTGTTTTTCAATCCAAATAAAACAGCATGTATTGATGGAGATATTGTGAAAGCATTTGGTAAGTATCACCTTTTTTATAAAACAGAGGATACGGAGAAAGGAATCAGACAGGCCGTTGCTGATAAACTTACCGGAGAATGGAAAAGGGTGGGGGGCTTAATGCAACAAACCACCAGTCCAGTAGAAGGTGCTGGCGTTTTTAAACTAAACAACTCCAACGACTGGGTGTTGATGTACGACATGTACACCAGTGGAAGGTATCAATTTACAAAAGGTTCGGATCTGGAACATTTTAAAGTAATTGATCAGGATGTAACAATGGATTTTCATCCGCGTCATGGAACTGTGTTACCAATTACTGCCAACGAAGCTGCCCGACTCACCAATAAATGGGTAGGTGTCTCCTCTGTATTTGAATCGGCAAAAGCAAAAGAAGCAAAAAAGATAAATATCGTAGTGGATACGCTTGCTAAAAAGGTAGTGTTACCTGTTACATCATCCACGAATATAAATTCTTTCGACCCGGAATTTAATAATTATGCAGGAGTAAGTGTTGAACCAAATAAAGCTGTTGATTTTAGTAAGGGAGGTGTAAAGTTTACAGTAAAAATACCCGGAAAGAATCTTGAAACATATACAGTTGAAACTGTGAAAAACCATAATCCGGTGTTGAACGGATTTTATGCTGATCCGGAGATTCTTTATTCTGAAAAGACAGGTAAATTCTACATTTATCCTACCAGCGATGGATTTACCAATTGGTCGGGGAATTATTTCAAATGCTTTTCGTCTGATAACCTTGTGGACTGGAACGATGAGGGAGTGATTCTTAAACTGGGTAAGGACGTGACCTGGGCAAGTCGAAATGCCTGGGCACCTTGCATTGTAGAAAAGAAAATTGATGGCAAATACAAATACTTCTATTACTTTACTGCTGCGCAAAAGATAGGAGTGGCTGTTTCCGATAATCCGACAGGACCATTTGTTGATCTGGGAAAACCATTAATTGAAAATCGTCCGGAAGGAATAACCCGGGGGCAAGTCATCGATCAGGATGTATTCACCGATCCGAAAACAGGAAAGAGCTATCTTTACTGGGGAAATGGATTTATGGCAGGTGCAGAGCTGAACGATGATATGACTTCTATAAAACTGGAAACATTGACAATTCTGAAACCGGATAATACCTTCCGCGAAGGCACTTATGTGTTTTATCGCATGGGTGTATATTACTTTATGTGGTCGGAAGATGATACCCGCAGCGAGAATTATCGCGTACGTTATGCTACTTCTACCTCCCCACTGGGAGCATTTACCATTTCTAAGGATAATCTGGTAATTGCAAAAGATACTAAAACCGGTATTTATGGAACTGGGCATAACTCTGTGCTGCAGATTACGGGAAAAGATGAATGGTACATTGTTTACCACCGCTTTAATTACCCGAAAGGAATCACACAAGGTGATGAAGCCGGATATAATCGTGAGGTGTGTATAGATAAGATGGAGTTTAATGTCGACGGAAGTATCAAACAGGTTATTCCTACACATAAAGGTATTGATCCCGTAAAGCTGTAATGTTTTTTAAGAATAATCATTCAGATCTATTGATAGCTTTACAAATCATACGAAAACGATTTTCTTTGTAAAAGCTATCAGAAGATTTAGTTATACTGTTCAACCGGTTTCATTAACCGTGATTAGAGTAAAAGGCGAAAAGTAGTTTCTGGTTAGTTTGATAGTCTATTCGTTTGAACCAATATTGGAAGATCAAATGGCTCGGCAATGGGTTGATGATTTAGTTTAAATAGCCGATTCGAATTGTGCGGAAAGATATTTTATATTGGAATTAGAAAGAATGTCCAAAAGATCATTTCCTTTTTGGTCTGTTATCACTCTAAATTGACTGAATTCTGCACCTTAAGGTATTATAAAAATTTTAATTTTGCAACTTGAGATTCTTAATCCATATGTAAACTAAAATTATTATCCTGCCAATATGAAATGTCATAAAACACGATTATTCGTTTTATTTGTTGCTCTTACCACTATTTTACTTTTGAACACAAATATCAGTGCCCAAAATACGGTAACTAAAACAGAAATCATCAATGGAGCCAATCTTATTGACATGCAGGGTAATATTATTAATGCACATGGTGGAGGTTTTATTAAAGTTGGAAAGTATTATTATTGGATTGGTGAAAACCGAAGAAAAGGTATATTTGTATCCTGCTATCGGTCAACCGATTTAATTAACTGGGAGTTCAGAGGTGATTTATTAACCCGCCTTTCACACAAAGAACTTGATAAAGCCAATATAGAACGTCCTAAAGTAATTTATAACGAAAAGACCAGGCAATTCGTCATGTGGATGCATTACGAATACGGACCCGATTACAGTTACGCAAGGGCTGCGGTAGCAACCTCTTCCGACATTGAAAAACCATTTACTTACCTGAGAAGTTTTCGTCCATTCAACAATATGGCACGTGATTGCGGTTTATTTAAAGAAGAAAACGGCTCAGCTTATTTTTTTGCTGCAGCTCGTGAAAACTACGACATGATTCTATATAAGCTAACCGATGATTATTTAGATGTTAAAGAACAAGTTATTACGCTTTGGCCGGGTGGACACCGCGAAGGACCTGCTTTAGTAAAACGAGGCAATTATTATTTTATGATTACTTCAGCCTGTACAGGTTGGGCACCAAATCAGGCAAAATATGCTTTTTCAAAATCAATTGCAGGTCCATGGTCTGAACTAAAAGAAATTGCAAACGCCACTACGTATGAGTCCCAGTCGACTTATATTCTTCCAATTGAAGGGGAAAAAACTACAAGCTATCTTTATGTTGGGGATCGTTGGGATGGCAAACAGTATTTTAATTCCAGCTATATTTTTTTACCTTTGGATTTTAAAAATGACAGCACTATGGAATTAAATTGGGTGGACAAAATACAACCGGATGTTAAGACAGGAGAAATAAAACAAATCACGAATAAATATCAATAATTTAATACACAAAAGTAAACTTACCAGATTATTGGTGGTTTGTTGGAAAAAGTGCTTTTACATGATATTGGTCAAATCAAATCTGCTGTAAATGAAAGAAAAGTCAGCATATTTCCAGATTAACCGCATACTGGCTCATGCAAAGTATTTAGATAATCTTTTAAATTACCAGAAGTATACACTTATTAAAATAAGTTCCATGAAATCACTATTTGGTATTATAATTTCTTTCTTTTCAATAGCATTAGCACTTGGAGCAACAATAAATCCTTACACTCCAGACTCTTCGCAGCCAAAGGAAATTGTAGGAATGAAGCTGGTATTTAACGAAGAGTTTAATTATGAAGGAAGTCCAAATCCTGAAATATGGTCCTATGAGACCGGATTCAAGCGGAATAATGAACTTCAATGGTATCAAAGTAAAAATGCTAGTTGTAAAGACGGGCGCTTGTTAATTGAAGGCAGAAAAGAAAATTTTCCGAATCCAGATTATATTCCTGATAGTAAAAGCTGGCAAACAAATCGCAAAGATGTTAATTACACATCTGCAAGTTTAATTACTGCAGGCAAAAAGACCTGGCTTTTTGGACGTTTCGAAGTGCGAGCTCGTATTGATACAACCATGGGTTCATGGCCGGCAATATGGACATTGGGCATAACTAAAGAATGGCCTTCGTGTGGTGAGATAGATATGATGGAGTTTTACAGGCCTGCCGGAGTTTCATCTATTCTGGCGAATGTAGCATCGGGCACTGGTATTCGCTTTAAAGCAAAATGGAACACTGTGAAAAAAACGTTGGCATCGCTGATGTCAAAGGATAATCGCTGGGCCGGGAAATTTCATATCTGGCGCATTGACTGGAACCAGGATTCAATAAAGCTGTATGTGGATAATGAGCTATTGAACACTACGCTATTATGCGAAACAATGAATCCAGATGGAAGCAACCCTTTCTTACAACCGCAATATCTTATACTGAATCTGGCATTAGGTTCAAATGGAGGCGATCCGGTCCAAAGCCTTTTCCCAATAACTTTTGAAGTGGATTATGTTCGGATTTATCAAAAAAAGTAGTTCAAAATACAAATAAAACAACGCTATACAAATTGTTAAAATTTACTATTCGGTAAAGCATCTAAATTGATATCCTGAATATTAATGCCGGCAAATTTGTTTAAAGCAGTAAACTATAAAATTTACAAACATGAATAATATATTTAAGAGAAAAATTTCATATTTATTTTTTACCATACTACTATCTGCAAGCAATATTTTATATTGCCAAACACCCAAACTCAATGAAAAGACAATCCGTTCAGGTGATTTTGTTGCAGGTGAGAACGAGTTTTTACTCAATCACAAACCTTTTATTATTCGTGCTGGCGAGTTACACTACACCCGCATACCAAGAGCGTATTGGGATCACAGGATAAGGATGTGTAAAGCGATGGGAATGAATACTATTTGTATCTATTTGTTTTGGAATATTCATGAACAAACTCAGGGAGTTTTTGATTTTACAGGACAGAATGATGTGGCAGAATTTGTTCGGTTAATCAAAAAAAACGGTATGTATTGCATTGTTCGTCCCGGCCCGTATGTTTGTGCTGAATGGGATATGGGCGGACTTCCCTGGTGGTTATTGAAGAAGAAAGACCTTCAGGTACGCAAACTCGCAGATAACTATTTTATGGACCAAACAAAAATATATTTGAAAGAGGTTGGTAAACAATTGGCTCCTCTTCAAATTCAAAATGGTGGAAACATTATTATGGTTCAGGTAGAGAACGAATATGGTACCTGGGGAAGCGATAGCAAATACATGGAAACTATACGTAATGATATTCGCGAAGTCGGGTTCGATAAAGTACAATTATTACGTTGCGACTGGTCATCTAACTTCTTCCGTTATAGACTTGATGGTGCTGTAAATGCATTAAACTTTGGTGCAGGCTCTAACATCGACGACCAGTTCCGAAAATTTAAAGAGATAAACCCTACTTCTCCATTGATGTGCGGTGAATACTGGACAGGTTGGTTCGATCAATGGGGTCGTCCACACGAGACCCGTGATATCAATAGTTTTATAGGCAGTCTCAAAGACATGATGGATAGAAAAATTTCATTCAGTTTATACATGGCTCATGGTGGAACAACGTTTGGGCAATGGGCAGGTGCCAATGCACCGGCCTATGCGCCTACTACTTCGTCGTACGATTACAATGCACCCATTGATGAAGGTGGAAACCCAACCGATAAGTTTTATGCTATCCGGAATTTATTGAAGAATTATTTGCAAGAAGGTGAAATACTACCTGAAATACCTCAAAATCCGGAAGAAACCATTACTATTCCAACCATTAACTTCACTCAAACAGCTGATTTGTTCGAAAACCTGCCAACGGAAAAGCAGAGTGAATATATTCAACCCATGGAGTTTTTCGATCAAGGTTGGGGTTCCATCATTTACCGAAAACAGTTAGAAGCTTGCACCAATAAACAAACGCTAATCATCAAAAGTGTTCACGACTGGGCAACGGTATTTATCAATGGAAAAGCAATTGGAAAATTGGATCGCAGAAGAGCTGAAAGTTCTGTTGAGATTCCTCTTTTAATAACAAATGCCCGTTTAGATATTTTGGTGGAAGGAATGGGACGTGTAAACTATGGCGAAGCTATTATCGATCGTAAAGGAATTACCGACAAAGTATTGCTTAATGACGGTAAAACAGAAGTAGAATTGAAAAACTGGACTATTTATAATTTACCTGTTGATTACAAATTTCAGACTAAAGCTGATTTTAAACCAACACCAGCAACCGGACCTGCATGGTACAAAGCTTCTTTCAGCCTTGCCAGGACTGGTTACACATACCTTAATATGAGTTCATGGGGAAAAGGTATGGTTTGGGTAAATGGTTATAATTTAGGCCGTTTCTGGAAAATTGGACCTACCCAAACACTTTGCGTACCCGGATGCTACTTAAAAAAAGGAATCAATGAAATCATTGTATTTGATATTGATAAACCTGCCACTGCAAGTATTACTGGGCTTAATCACCCCATATTGGATGTTATCGGGAAAGATGATAACCAACTGCAAAAAACAGCAAAAAGTCTGAATCTTAATGGACTGAATGCAGCTGTATCAGGAACGTTACCTGCCGATAGTGGGTGGAAAACAGTCAATTTAGACGAAATGGTAGCAGGACGTTATTTCTGTTTTGAAGCTTTGAATGCGCAGGATGCAAATGATAACAGTACGTCGGTTGCTGAATTTGAAATAATAGGGGAAGATGGGAAAGCTATTTCGTCCATTAACTGGAAAGTGGTATTCGTAGATAGCGAAGAAACAGAAAAAGCAGCCAATGGGGCAGACAAACTATTTGATATTCAGGAGTCAATAATTTGGCAAACAAAAATCGGAGACAAAGGAAATCATCCACATCAGGTTGTAATTGACATGGGTAAGGAAGTCAATGTAAAAGGATTCAGAATTCTACCTCGTTCTGATAAGAGTACGAAAGGTATTGTGAAAGACTATCGATTCTTTATAGAAAAGAAACCGTTTAAGTTTTAAGTAGATTAGTTTAATTGGTTGTTATAAGTATTGGTACATCCGTAGGCTTGTTTTTAAAATACAAGAAAAGTATACGTTTGAAAGCCTGCATATTTTTTGTGTTACTAAAGCAACAGAATATCAATATATGAGAATGAAAAAGCCCTACAAAATAACTATTTTGTAGGGTTTGATTTTTGGGGTATATACTTGACTTACCCCTTCTGCGGAAAGTGAGAGACATGAACCTATACACTTATACCACTACTTATCAATACGTTATTCTTGCTATAAAACTAGTTGTTACGATTTAGTCCCAAGTTTTCGGACTTCATTTTGGCTACCTTTGTCGTTGGTACATCTGGCAATTATTTCATATTCAAAATTAGTATATTTTTTTGATGTTACCTAATATAATAAGGTTAATTTGTAACTAAACTCAATTTCAAAACAAAATCAAAACAATACGGATTGACTAATAATCAGAAATGAGGCACAAAATTCTAAATCGATTTTCTTCTCTTTTTAAATTGTCTTGTTTATAATTAAATATAGATTGTGTATTATCTTAGAATACCCTGTTATCTCCAGATATATTGAAAGTAAAACCAATGTTATACGACACTTTCTACCAATGTAAGAATGGAGAAATAAGTTTATTCAAGAGATTTTATGCAAAAGGAACAACATAAGTACATGATAATATTTAGTGATATATTTCACCTTGTTGAATTATCATATTTAATTTTATTCGCGATTATGACCCCAAAGCCCCCAAATGGGGGATGTAAAGACGCGCTATCTGAAATTTGTTTTAACTATAGAAACTTCTTAGTTCCACTCTTAAGCCCCCTTTTGGGGGTTTGGGGGTCATAAGTAAAATGTATCATTAAATCCTATTCATTACTTATAGCAGAACTTTTACACTAAGTTTCCTTCAAATATCTTTTTGAAATTATAAAAAATCATCAACGTTTTTTATACTGATATTGAATTAAAATAGGATTTATGCATGCAATATATCTCGATAAAAAGGAGTTTATTGCATGTGTTATTTCAATTAGATTGAATAGGAGTGAGTCAATAAAACATAAAGCTGATTTACTTCGTAGCATTAGAAACAATAGTATATATGCATTTACGATTGATGACTTGGTAAGAGATATTCCCAAGTTGTTAAAAAATATTAGAAAAAAACTCAATAATCTTCGAGAAAAGGGTAATATTATAAATGTCAGAAGTTTTTTTTGCAATTATACCTGATGAATATAAAAATATGGGAGTTATTCCTGTTGAATTTTACATAGATATGCTAACGAAGTATTTGTGTAAAAACTTTTATCTTGGTTTATATAGTGCTTCTATGTTTCACGGTGCTGATGTCATTTCATAGAAACCAAGACCAAAAATAATTGCTAGTGAAAATTATTTAATAAACTTCATTGAAAAAAGTAACTTTTACTTGATAAACAACGGACTCTAAAGTGAGCAAGTATAGACTCGGGTTGTGATTTGCTTTCAAAAAATTGTATCTTTGACTTGATAAACAACACTGACTGCAGAGTAAGGAAAACCCTACTAACTGGTGTGGGGATAATATGGAATGGCTAAAGAAAACCTATGGAAAAGAGAATATTGTTTCTGCAGTATTGCACTTGGATGAAACAACCCCACATATTCACGCTACCATAGTGCCCATAACCACCGGAGAGCGAAGAAAAGCCAAACAGGAGCAATCCACCACAAAGAAGAAATATCACAAGAAAAGCGTAGACAATGTTCGCCTTTGTGCCGATGATGTAATGTCACGTGTAAAGCTCAAAGAATATCAAAATAGTTATGCAGAGAAGATGCAGATGTATGGATTGCATCGTGGTATTGTAGGCTCGGAAGCTAAACATCTATCCACCTCGCATTATTATCGTGATTTACTTTCACAGACAGAAAGTGTGCAGGAGAATATAGGCAACTTACTTGAGCAGCAGGAACAGGTAACCCAAGAGCTGTCCAAAATCAAGAGCGAAATTAAAACTGAGAAGCTTAAAAGTACAGCAGTGAATGTAGCTACTTCCGCCATGGAAGGTATCAGTTCTGTTTTTGACAATTCCAAAATGAAAAAAAAACAACAGGAAATAGAAAACCTAAAAAAAGAAAACTCTAATCTCAGAACTGAAATCAAGCAGGTAAACGAGCAGGTACACACCTTAAAGACTGAATATACAAAGACTACAGACAAACTCTGTGAAGAACTCAGAAAGATATATGACCTGTTTCCAAATATAAGAGAAATACTTAATATTGAAAAACTCTGCAAAATAGTAGGTTTTTCCGAAGAATTGACCCAAAAGATACTTACAATGAAACCTGTAGGCTTTAAAGGAAGACTTTATTCTCCAGAGTACCAACGTGAATTTGAAACCGATCACTCTATCGCTAAAATAGAAAAAGACAGTTTAAACCCGAGTCGACTTCGCCTACTCATAGATAATCTGGAAATATCAGACTGGTTTAAGCGCAAATATCAAGAGTTTCAAAAAGAGATTGGGATTAATATTAAACCCAAACAAGGAGATGATAGAGGCTTTACACTATAGTTTAGTTCTACTGTAATACAGCACAGTTATAAAAATGAAATGAGTAGTTTTTTACCTGGCAATAATATTAAGTTTCATCAAAGTAACGTTTGCTCCCTACATCCAAACATGTGAATATTGCAAGTTATTTAGTGAATTGTGTAAGTTTCGAAGCGCTAAATAGTACGACCTTTGTATTGTGAAAGGATGAAAGAAACAGATCAAATGAAAAGAATGATGTATTACCTGATCATAACAATGGTTGTGACAGGAATGATATTGACAGATTGCCAATCGTCGACAACTAAATCAAACCAAACCAAAGTAGAAGAAATACCCGATACTGTGATTTATATTCATCAGGATTTAAAACCCACATTAAAAGATTCTATTGACCAATTCAGAAAGCAATCGGAAAAACAAATACTACTGAATGAAAAAGAGATTGTCCTGTTCAAAGCCGAAATAGTGAACGAGAAAAAGAAAGAAAAGATTAAAGGTGATAAGAAAATAGATGATCTGGAACATAGGAATAATGATTTAGTGATCCGGCTCGATAACTATTACGATGAAGATTAGGAACAGTGGGATTCGTTCAAAGTTGAATATAATGAAGATATGTACGATTTGGAAAATGAATTCAGAGATGTGTCGATTAAAAATATAAAGTAAGAGTTCAAATTATAGATTACCTATTTATTAAACTAAAAACAAATCAGATGAAAAAAATTATTTTTGCGTTAGTTGTTTCTATCCTTGGTGGAAGCAGCATGTATGCTCAATCTTCGACCGATCAACTTCACATTGGAGTAAAAGCGGGTGCCAATTATTCGAACATGTACGACTCCCAAAATAAGGAGTACAGTGCAGATGGTAAAATTGGTTTTGCAGCAGGTGCATTTGTAAGTATTCCCATTGGTACATTTTTAGGAATTCAGCCTGAAGTACTTTTCTCACAAAAAGGATTTAAAGCCACGAGCAGTGTGTTGGGTAACGATGTAAGTTTAACCCGTACCACCAGTTATATTGATGTGCCGATTTTCCTTGCCGTGAAACCCAGTGAAATGGTGACTATCCTTGTTGGACCACAGTATTCATTTTTGATGAAACAGAAAGATGTGTTCTCAAGCCCAATTACCAACATTACCACCACTGATGATTTTAACACTGATAATATCCGTAAAAACACCTTGTGTTTGGTTGGAGGATTGGACATCAATCTGAATAATATCGTTATTGGTGCAAGAGCCGGTTGGGATTTATTCAATAATAATGGCGATGGAACATCAACCACTCCACGTTACAAAAATGTATGGGCGCAAGCCACAGTAGGTATTCGTTTATAAACCGTTGTTTTGTTTACAGTGAGGTTTACCCTTTCTATATCGCCAAATGGTGATATGGAAAGGGTTTTCTTTTTCATTATATCAAAATCTATTAATGTGTGAATTATATAACTCATAGAAAGAATATTGTAACTTTTCGGAGTCGTTTCAGCCCTACATTTGTATAATTCAAAACAAATAGAAGTTTAATTTAAATACAACAACATTATGAGTACAGCAAAAGTAGTATTAGGCGTAGTAGCCGGCGCAGCCACCGGTGCATTGTTGGGAGTTTTGTTTGCACCTGCAAAAGGCGCAGTAACCCGCAGAACTATTGTACGCAAAGGCGAAAGACAGGTAGATGATTTGAAAGATAAATTCAATGATTTTATTGACAATATCACCCAAAAATTCGACAAAGTGAAAGAAGAAGTGGTTGATTTTGCCGAAGATGCCATGAGCAGTGTTGAAGATGTAGAAAAAGAAGTGAAAGCTTCAAAAGTGAAATAGTTCCTATGGAACTAAAATAAAGTCTGCTACGGGTCTAAATTTTCAGGCGAGATGATGTTGCCGTTGGATTCCCTGAGCAGACTTTGTTTTTTTACAATCGTTTCTCAACTATTTTTATTCAAAAAAATGCTTGCCAACAATCAAACTTATGGAAGATAATGCAACCAATATAGAAACATTGCTCGAAAATACCGCGGCATATGGAAAAACAAGTTTTAAACTTGTAAAACTAAAAATCCTCGATAAAACATCGGATAAGCTGTCTTCATTTTTTCCACACACTATTGTGGCTTTTATAGTTTTTTGAGAATAGGCAGAGCGGTCACAGTACTTTGTTTTTTTTGCTTATGGTGAAAAGTCTATAGACTTTTAAATAAAAAAAATGAACTGTAAATTTATAATGAATACTTAGCCATCACTTTCGTAAAATCATCATACTATTCGATTAGTCTGAATGCATATTTTGCGGGGAATCATTTCAGGGTGTTAAAAAGGGGGTAAACCAAGTAACTTGTTGATTTACACCCTTTATTGTGGAGCTGGAGGAATTATAACCGTTCTGATTGGAGCCACCGGTGTATTTGCTGAATTTCAAAAGTCGTTGAATACGATATGGGAAGTAAAAATGGATCCCAAAAAGTAGGACATATTGGAAATTCTTAAGTTCGGTTGTTTTCGTTTGGATTGATTGTTTCCATAGCTTTTTTGCTGGTTGTTTCGTTACTTGTTTCAGCATTTGTTTCAGCGTTTGGCAATTGGCTGACAAGTCATTTTACGGACTCGTTTATGGTGGTTTTACAATTACTGAATATCGGATTATCCTTTACGATTCTCACAATCTTGTTTGCATTGATGTTTAAAGTACTTCCGGATGCAAAGAATAAATGGAAACATGTGTGGATAGGTTCGCTAGTAACTACTTTTTTGTTTGAAATCGGGAAATTTGCACTGGGATTTTATTTTGGCAAAGCAAATCCCGGAACAGGTTATGGTGCAGCCGGTTCGGTTATATTAATCATGCTTTGGGTTACTTATTATTCAGTAATTGTATTATTCGGTGCTGAGTTTACCCATGCCTATGCCAATATGTTTTCGGGTGGTGTTACACCAACCGAAATTGCAAAAGTGGAAAAGGCCCTCAAACCAGTAAAGGGGGCATAAAACGCAGTATTTAAAACTTTAAAATATTGATCACTTCTAAAATGTACTTCTTAAGTCTCCACCAGCTGGTGGATTTAAGTGCAGTAAAATATTAAAAATGGAAAAAGAAAAGCCAAGCTCGGTCATTATTCCCGACAAACTAACAGGGTTAACTTCTGCTCAGGCAATTGAAAAAATTGCTTCGGAAGGATTAAACATGTTACCATCTTCCAAGCCCAAAAACTTCTTTTCCATTGCGTTCGGAGTTATCAAAGAACCGATGTTTATCTTGTTGGTGGCTTGCGGTAGTTTGTATTTGGTGTTGGGCGATTTACAGGAAGGCATCATGTTGCTTTGTTTTGTTTTCGTCATCATGGGCATTGAATTTTTCCAACAAAAAAAAACCGAAAAAGCCCTCGATGCACTGAAAGATATGGCAAGTCCGCGAGCATTGGTTATTCGTGATGGTGTGGAAACACGCATTGCCGGTGTGGAAGTGGTGACGGAAGATTTAATCATTTTACAGGAAGGCGACCGTGTTCCGGCCGATGCGACCGTTATTCAATCGGTCAATTTACTGTCCGACGAATCATTGGTTACCGGTGAATCTGTCTCGGTTCGGAAAAGCGATTGGGACGAAAAATTAGAAATTACACAACCTGGTGGTGATGATTTGCCTTTTATTTACTCCGGCACCATGATAGTTCAGGGCAACGGAATTGCACGTGTTACAAGCATTGGTGTAAATACCGAGATTGGCAAAATTGGTAAAGCGTTGGGCAATGTAAAAGAAGAACCAACACGACTAAAAAAAAAATGGGTTTTTTGGTGAAAAAAGTAACCATTATTGCTGCAATACTTTGTTTGTTGGTGATTGTTGGTTTCACGCTTACCCGCGGAAATTTGAAAAATGGATTTTTAGCCGGAATAACCTTGGCGATGGCTATGTTGCCCGAAGAATTTCCGGTTATCCTCACCATTTTTATGGCATTGGGAGCGTGGCGCATGTCCAAAAAGAAGGTGCTGACACGTAATCCGACGGCTATCGAAACACTTGGTTCGGCCACCGTGCTTTGTACCGACAAAACCGGAACGCTTACCGAGAATAAAATGACAGTAGCACAACTCTATAACGGTAAAGACTTTACTGTTGTAGAAAAAGGCAAGTTACTTCAAGAGGATTTTCACGAAATCATTGAATTTGGTATTTTGTCCAGCCAATTGAATCCGTTTGATGCCATGGAAAAAGCCATTACCGAAATGGGTAAAATGCAACTGAAAGGAACGGAACATATCCACAAAACGTGGGAAATGATAAAGGAATATCCGCTTTCGAAAGAAATGCTGGCTATGTCGCGGGTGTTTTCTGAAAAAAGCACAAAAGAAAAAAGCATTGCTACCAAAGGGGCACCGGAAGCCATTTTTGAGTTATGCCATTTGGATGCGAAAGAAAAAAAACGTTTATCGGAAGCTGTGCAAGAGCTTGCATCAAATGGATTGCGCGTTTTGGGTGTTGCAAAATCAAAAATCAGCACCAAAGAAATGCCCGATATTCAGCACGATTTCTAATTTGATTTTATCGGTCTGATTGGTCTTTCCGATCCAATTCGCAGTAATGTAAAACAAGCAGTAAGCGAATGCCAAAAAGCCGGAATACGGGTCATAATGATTACCGGCGATTATCCCGTCACAGCGCAACATATTGCCATGGAAATAGGACTTGAGAATCCGGATAAATGCATGACCGGTGCAGAATTACATGCTATTTCGGATGTGGAATTACGTCGGAAAATTAAAGACATCAGTGTTTTTGCACGTGTGGTTCCCGAACAGAAACTAAAAATAGTTGAAGCATTAAAGCATAACGGTGAAATCGTTGCCATGACAGGCGATGGGGTGAACGATGCTCCGGCACTCAAAGCTGCCAATATTGGCATTGCCATGGGAAAAAAAAGAACTGATGTGGCGCGTGAAGCCTCGTCGCTGGTACTGATGGACGATAATTTTTCATCCATTGTAGCTGCAATCCGCATGGGACGACGAATTTTCGATAACCTCCAGAAATCGTTTGGATACATCTTTGCCATTCATGTTCCCATTGCCGGACTTTCGCTGATACCAATACTAATTGCTCAACTTCCCATTCTTCTCTGGCCGGTACATATTGTTTTTATGGAACTGATTATTGACCCTGCGTGTTCCATTATTTTTGAAGCTGAAAAAGAAGAGGCAAATGTAATGAGTCGTCCGCCAAAGAAGTTGGACGAACCGTTTTTTGGAGCCAGAAAAATAATTTTTAGCTGTCTTCAGGGAGTCGGTATTCTGCTTGTTACGCTGGCGGTTTATTTGGGTGGTTTGTATTATTCATTCGAACCCAATCAGGTGCGAGCCATGGCGTTCACCACCCTGATTATTTCCAATATTGCTGTTATTCTGACTAATCGTTCGTGGACAGATAATATATTCAAGATAATATCTACACCTAATAAAGCCGGTTTATGGGTTGTTGGCGGTGCCATTTTCTTTCTGACGCTGATTTTAAACGTATCTTTTTTTCTTCACTTATTTCAGTTTCAGCAACTCACGCTGGTGAATATTCTTATTTGCATTGCAACCGGAATATCAACTATCATTTGGTTTGAAATATACAAACTGATAGGATTAAAAAAACAACAAAAAGTAATACCTGAAAACAGTTAAAATATAATATCATTGTTCACTTAATCAATTCACCTAAAAAACCAACCATCATGAAACCAACAGAAGATTTAATGTACGAACACAAAGCAATTACATTAGTGCTCAATGTAATGAGCAATATCTCAAACAGTATTAAGAACAAAAAGGTGTTTTATACAAATGACATGGAGAAAATTGTAGATTTTCTATCAGTTTATGTAGATAAATGCCACAGAAACAAGGAAGAAACAGTTTTTTATCCGGCACTTCTATTGAGCAAATGTCCAATCAAAAGTATAGGTTTGATAATAAATGAACATTTGATTGGTAAAGGTTATCTGGCTGAAATAACGTGTTGTGTAGAAAACTGTAAAATAGGCACCACGTTCTCCGGTGAAAGGATTGCCGACTGTATGGCAAATTATGTGCTGTTAATCCATGACCATATTCAAAAAGAAGAAAATAATTTTTTCCCATTGGCTAATAAAGCATTAAGTGGAGAAGCACAGACGGAAATCTCGAAACAATTTAAACTGATTGACGACGAGTTTGTGGGCATGGGTATTCACAATCGTTATGACGAATTATTAAAGTATCTGAAAAGTAAATATCTAAATTAAAGAAGAGTTTGTAAAATTAATTAGCCATGAAAGCAAAATCGAATATCAAGTTTTTTCCTGTCGTTTGTGTCGGTGGTTCTGCCGGAGGATTAGATGCTTACATCCGCTTGTTGAAAGAGTTACCAGCCGATATGGGTGTTGCTATTTTAATTGTCAATCATTTGCGGACAGTAACCACCTTGCTTCACAAAATTCTACCGCATTAAACCAAAATGCCGGTTGAACTCATCACCGAGAAACTAGACATAGAACCGAATCATGTATTTATTATTCCTTCAAAGCGCGATTTACATGTACAGGATGGAGAGTCTCGATTAAAACCAATATCAAAACCCTGGGGATGGCCCGATGTAATCACTGTTTTTATGCATTCTATGGCCGAAAACTGGAACGGAAAACTCATTGCAGTCATTGTTTCGGGATACGATGGTGATGGAGCCGATGCACTTAAAAGCATAAAACAAGCAGGCAGCATTACCATAGCGCAAAAACCCGAAACTGCAAGCCAACCGGATATGCCTGAAAGTGCAATTGACAGTGGATTTATCGATTTTGTTCTTTCTCCCTAAGACATTGCTAAAAAAATCGTAGAGATTGTACATGCTAAACCAATTAAAACTGAAAAATGATCATCACGTCGTCTTCAATTATTAAAAAACTACTTTTGGTTTTTCTGATTATTGCAGGATTATTTTTTGCTAAAAGCTTTTTAATTCCTCTGTGTATTGCAGGCATTTTAGCAACTCTTTTCTTGCCATTTTGTAAATGGTTGGAATTAAGGAAGGTACCCAAAGTTCTGGCAGTTTTAATCTGCCTGTTGGTCTTATTGTTAACTATTACGGGTATAGTTATGCTGCTTAGCTGGCAGATTTCTCAACTGGCAAATGATTTTTCGTTACTGACGCAAAAGGTTGAAGGTATTGGAAACAATATTCAAAAGTACATATTTCACAATTTTGGAATTACAGCAAAAAAGCAATCTGAGTTGCTAAATAATGAACAACTTTCCATTACCGGTACTATTCAGATGGTGGCAGGATCGGCTTTATCCATTTTTACCAATTTTATTCTGGTGTTAGCCTACATCTTTCTTCTTTTATATTTTCGGATTCATATCAGGCGTTTTATTCTTAAACTCTTTCTTCCTTCGCAACAGCCCGAAGTGAGTAAAGTACTATCCAGTGTTACACTGGTATCGCAACAATATCTGCTTGGACTTTCTAAAATGATTGTATGCCTGTGGATTATGTACGGTATCGGTTTCTCAATTATTGGTGTGAAAAACGCTCTCTTTTTCGCTATTCTCTGTGGATTGTTGGAAATTGTTCCATTTATAGGAAATTTGACGGGCACCACACTTACTGTATTAGTAGCTATAGTACAGGGAGCCGAAGTGCCTGTTGTGATAAGTATTATTGCTACTTATATTGTTGTTCAATTTATTCAGGAATGGATATTAAGTCCAGTTATTTTAGGTTCACAGGTAAAAATCAATGCTTTTACAACTGTACTGGCATTGGTGCTTGGCGAAATAATCTGGGGAATTGCCGGAATCTTTCTGGCTATTCCACTTATTGCCATGTTTAAAATTGTATGCGACCATATTGAATCACTTAAACCTTATGGTTTTCTTAGTGGCGAAATTGTAACCCCAAAAAATAAATCCGATTCAGGCGGTAAAACAAAGAGTTGGTTTAGTAAATTACACTCCAAATTAGATAGAAAGTAACAAACAAAAAGGAGAGGAGAGTGAATAACACGATGAAAAAACCGCCTGCCATCCTTGATGACAAGCGGTTTAACCGATTTTGAAAAAATTATTATTTATAAATTGTGTTCAGCACATTAGCAAGTTGGATTCCTCCCTGAAAAAGCATATCGTCCAGTTTGTCAGCAAACCGATACACATAATGATAATTGTTGGTGTCAGTCATATCATATGCGTAAATTGAAGATGGTTTGAATATTGTCACCATCAAGGATTTGCTGGGTCATGTTAATATCGAAACTACCATGGTTTAACTGCATGTGGCACAATGTCCGCTGCTGGCTGCCCACAGTCCGTTGGATACGTTTTATCCTGCGAAATAATGGGACGTCCTGAATATGAAATTGCCCAAATCATTCGTAGGTTTGGGTCAGATTTTGTTGCCCAATTTCAGTCCAATACTTTTACCTTGCGCACCCTGGATGCCTTGCAGCAATGCCGTACCGTGACATTGGGCGGACATAGGGATTTGTGCGATAGCTGCGGTAAAGAACGGTTCAGCTACAACAGTTGCGGCAATAGTCATTGTCCAAAATGCCAGGCAACCAAACAAGCCCTCTGGGCCGAAGACCGTATGAATGATGCCATGAAAGTAAAATACTTTCATGTTGTATTTACCATACCCCAGGCATTGAATCAGATATGCTTGATTGACAGTAAAGGCTTTTACTCAGCTATGTTTGATTGTGTCTGGTCGACGCTTCGAACCTTTGGTTATACTCATTACGGCGTTGAATCCAGTGCTATCTGTATGTTGCATACCTGAGACCAAAACCTAAGTTTGCATTCGCATATCCATTGTATTGTACCCGCTGCAGGATTAACCCTAAAAGGAAAACTCAAATGTATTACCAAAGAAGGTAAGTACCTTTATCCTGTACGTATGCTCAGTGTGGTGTTCCGTGGTAAACTGCTCGAAAAGCTTAAATTTAGACTCAAAAAGAACGACCAGTTAGCACAATATCAATCCATATTGGACGATCTTTGGTCAAAACCATGGGTGGTATATTGTGAACCACCATTAGGGAACGCACAGCAAATAGTAAAATATCTGGGACAATACACTCATCGGGTAGCTATAAGTAACCAACGTATAAAACACATCGACGCTTCGAGTGTCACTTTTTCGTTTAAAGATTATAAAGACAATGCTATTAAGAAACTCACCACATTATCCAGTGTTGAGTTTCTTCGTCGCTTTTGTTTACATATTCTGCCATACCGTTTTGTAAGAATCCGGTATTATGGTATATTGGGTAGCCGGTACAAAAAAGAAGTAAAGCCCCTCAAAGATAAACCAGATATTACAAAAACTGTTGAAACAAGACAAGAGCGAATCGTACGTCTTACTGGCTTCAATCCTTGCAAATGCCCTTTCTGCAAAACAGGCAATATGCAAACGGTTGAAGATATCCCCAAAATACGATCACCAACCAATGTGCTTTATCCTAGCTATTCAACAATAAATTGCTGATAAACATCCCTTTTGACCCACTCTTAAAAGTGGGTTAGGATTCGTGTTGCAGAAACTCAGCAAAATCATGTCAAACTGAACGCTTTAAGTTAATTTTAAAACCAATAATTAAATTTTATGACAGGATTATTCCTCTGTTCTGACCCAAAACATGTTCCTTTCCCCAAAAGAGTCTAATCGGAAACCCCATAAAACACACCGATAACTCCATAGAACATAAAACTTTTTTATTTCTCCCCTTTTCTAAATCGCAGTCGGGATGTAGTGCAACTTTGACTTCATGTTGGGTCGTTCCGACCACACAAAGTCCTATATATTACACATAGTAAAACCACATAGTGTTGCATAGATTAATATTAAAGTAAATGGGGTGTCCGATCATTACCAGTGCAATAATTTGATCAAAATTTTTTACATAAATAGTTTAAAGTATCTTCTTCCAACACTAAATTGAGCCACATATTTGATATTAAAAGCAACGAGACTATAGCTTACAGTAACCAAATGGCCATTATAATAATGAAGTCGTCTTGACTTTTTGAGGAGAGAAACAATATTTAAAAGAAGGGAACGTTTTGTATGCGACAAAACAACAATAACATTCCCTTCATGGTGTACCAAGTACTTGACAAAGATACAATAAGAATTGAAATACTGCCTCATTTATCGGTAGCAAAAAGAGGTTTTCAGACCACAAGTTGTTTGATTGAAGTAGTAAATAGCATTTTATATAAGCTAAAAACAGGCTGTCAATGGTATCTGTTGCCAGTAAGAAGTTTATTCTCAGTTGTAGTCCTAAGCCATAAAACCATTTTTGGTCATTTTCGCAAATGGTGTAAGAGTGGTGAGTGGGAATACTGTTGGACGAAAATACTGGAAAAATACAAGTCGTTCTTGGATTTATCTAGTGCCGACTTGGATGGTAGTCATGCCACAGCACTTCGCGGAGGCGAAGAAGTGGCTTATCAGGGTAGGAAGAAAAGGAAAACGACAAATCCTTTGTATCTTTCTGACCGACAGGGCTTACCTTTAGCTTTATCAAATCCGATTGCAGGTAACCATAATGATTTAATGATTATCCGCAATAAACACAGTTTATCAATGATTTTTCGTATTTTTATAGTACCAAAAGAACAAGCACATGAAACTATTAGATTTTGACAAACATTTCCCAAGTGAAGCTGTTTGTATCGAAAAATTCAAAGAACTTCGGATTAAATCCGGTATTGTATGCCCTCATTGCGGAAATAAGGAACATATATGGCTTCCTACTTCTATGCACTTTGAATGTAAATCCAGTCATTATCGCAGGTCTTTACGTTCAGGCACTATTATGCACGGTTCTAAATTGCCTTTTTTATATTGGTTTAAAGCCATTTATTTGTTTACAAGCACCAAAAAGACCTTTTCGGCTTCTGAAATGCAACGACAATTAGGTCATAAACGTTATCAACCCATTTGGGAGATGCTTCATAAAATACGTAGCGTAATGGGACAACGCGATGCCCAATATACTTTGTCTGGAATGATAGAACTTGATGAAGGCTTTTTCTCCACCGAACGAGATGAAAATGAAAAAACCGCACCTTTGAAACGTGGACGTGGCAGTCAGAAGAAAAGCAAAGTGCTTGTTCTGGTCGAAAGTGAGCGGGTTGAAAACCCGAAAAACCCTCAAAAACCAAAACGGGTCAATCATTTGAAAATGATAGTCATTCCTGACTTAAAAGCAAAAACGATAGACCAAAGAGCAACCATATCAATAGATAAAGAAGCCAAAATCACAACTGACGGATCTAACTCATACACGAACTTCAAAGACCATTTTGCTCAACACAATGCTTCAGTTGTTTTACCTGAAAAAATTGCTAAAGTACTCCCGTGAGTACACATAGCTATAAGTAATGCAAAATCTTTACTTACGGATATGTATCACGGCATGAAATCCGAATTCCTACAAGGGTATTTGAATGAATTTTGCTACCAATTCAATCGAACTAAAATACCTCTTGATCCTTTTGATAGATTACTCGCACTTACAACTTCGTACAAATCGAACTTTAAGCATATTACATACAAAAAAGTTAAAACTCAAAACTGCATACTTTGCGGATAATCATTATGATTTATATGCAATTGAGAAATCCTCAGAAGAACTGTTTTCAACTTTAGGGAAGGCAAAGATTAGTACAGATGGTCTTTTTATTAATGCTGATTCTGGTTTTGATTCAAGAAACTTTCGATTGATTTGTGAAAAATGGGGAGTAATTCCCAATGTTGCTTTCAACTATCGCAATGGTGAAAACAAAGATGAGTATTTATTAGATAATTTACTTTACAAACAAAGATACGTCATTGAAAGAACCAATGCTTGGATGGACAGTTTCAGATCGCTGCTTAATAGATTTGATTATACGGTTTCAAGCTGGAAAAGCTTCAATTACATAGCTTTTATGATTATATTATTCAAGAAAATTAAAACTAACAAAAAGTCAAGATGACTTCAATGTATAGTTTTAAATATTTCATCAAACAATATAAATTTTGATGGAAATTTCATCAATTACAGTTGAATATTATTTTACGGGAGATGATCAGATACCTCATTTTAAAGTAAACATAGAAAACATAGAACTGATGCAAGATTATTATTCATTTCAAATTTATAAGTATATGACTAGCACTTTGTATTCGATAAATTTGAAACAGATTATATATTATAATTAGATTCATAGTAATAAAACTATGTGATACTATGGGAAAATACTATGTGGCTCTATGTGTAATAAAATAAAAACCGGGATCTATAGATACCATAAAGCATAACCATTTTCAAAACCATGCTTAAAGAATCTGTTGTCTATTCGATTTGCATTAGTTGTTATTTATTTTCAAATGTGTTTTTCACAATATTTAATTATTTTATTGTCAAGTTCAATAAGCAAGTTTTTATGTTCAACTGTATTAAAAATTTCTAAACTCCTTTTGAAGTCTTTCTTAGTGAATTTTAGTCTAGCTGTTTCAATCCTAAATTTATCAAATTTGATATTGTATTTTCCTCTAAGTTTTTCGTTATGTATAGTTATGACATTGTCTTGACGTTTTGAAAATTCTTCTAGTTTTATACAATTACCGTTAAAAAAATCACTAACCAAAAATTCAAAGTCTTCTAGTATATGCTTAAATGCTATAAGTTTATTGTCTGATCGAAAGTTTAAAAGTTGTTTCTTGTCTGCAAGTCCGAGTTGGACGAGATAAAAGTCATGGCATACTATTGAATTGTCAAATTGGTAAATAACTTGTCGAATAGAATCTTTATAATTGATAATGAATTTTTTTCGTCCATTTTTGAATGTTGCCACTACAAAGTATCCATCCGAGTTTTTTTCGTTTTTATAGTTGTCAAATACAAAACCCTTTCGCTTTAAAAACGGTTCCAAAATTTTAAGTCCTATTATCAAGTCTTCTATTTGTCGCATGATCTTTTTACAATTAATATTAATGTGGGCATATGAGTTGCTGCGGATTTCGGAGTGCATTATTATCAACCAAGGTAGAAACTACAATAAAAGTACAGCCCTTGAAAATAGACAAACCCCGCTATTGCTTGTATGAGCTATTGTAGCGCGTTATCATTTCATCTGTAAGTTCTTATGATCGTACTTTAATTTATCCGATTTTTTTCCAAATATGGTTTGGTATCCCAATTTTTTTTTTCAATTCCATCTCCTATAAGAAAATCCCAATATACTTCTAAAGAATAATTATGCTTTTCATCAAATATAAAATCAATCCAACCATTATAGTTTACTTTACCAGAATAATCAACAAGTGAAATATCAGAAAAATTATTAATAATTCCACCTTTTACATTTGCACTATGTCCTTTAATACAAGATTCTGACCAGTCAAAATGCAATTTAGCTCTATCAATTCTGTAAAAATTTAAGTCATCAATTAATTTTCGCTCAACTTCTTCCTGAAGATTCCATCCTAGTCTGTCTGCACACCCTAAACTTTCATTGTTAATTTGTCTATACCATAATCCAAAATACATTCCGGGTAATTTAACATTATCAAGATTGAGACTTTTTAATATATTTGGTAAATATGTATTCGCTAGATACAAATTCCATTGAGCATCAATATCCATTAAAATACTTGCAGTCAATCTTGAAATACCAAGGTCTTCAGGTTCCAAATCTTCATACTTCATTCTGCAAAAATGCATGCTTGCCCAGTCACAAAACTCTCTATGTTTCATGTCCGATTTATCAAAGTAGATGTTTTTGATGGCCTGATATAATATTTCATCTGTAAGTATCACAGAAGTTTTTTTATAATGAACTACAACTGACGATGCTATAAGCAATTGTCGAATACAAGAGATGTCCAAAGTTACATTGAACTTAAAGCGGACAACAACCCTTGAATCCACTACCAAAACGGTAATTAACTATAGTGTGTTAGCGGTTAGTTTTTTACAAGTTGAGGAAACAATCGCCATAAATGTCAAATCCAAATTTCTTTGTTGCATTTATATTCAGGGGTATCAAACTACGAGTGTTCGGAAGATTTTTAAGACTGTAAATCTAAAAAATATAAACAGAAAATAAGACAAAAAAAACATCATTTTTTGAGCTTGTGCTATTGTATTTTTTTGCACGTTTCCTTTTACGGGATAATGTTCAAACATGATTTTTAAAATGTTTACGACAAAGTTAAAAGGTAAGTTATTCCATTCTGCTGGTTCTGCTATTTTTTCAGGTGTTTTGTTTTTATTCTCAATAAGCTTAGTAAATTTAATTGAATTTGTTAAATTATTATATATCAAAACGTTCTTTTGATAATTCAATATTAGATTATCATTTGCAAGACTCTTATTGTTCTAATGTCATTGAAGGCTTCAATGATATTTATTGAATACTTCAAAATCCTTTCGGACATTGTTGAGTCAATTAGCTTATAGTCGGTCGGTCAAATGTTTTATAAATTTACCAATATATGGCATTTAGTGATTCTGTTTTTTAAAATTTATTTCTGAGTGTCGCATAACATCGGTTCTATGTGCACTTTCTTAGTCTATATGGTATAATTATCCACCCATATATAATATGATTTATATATCTTTTTTGCTCTCCTGATGATTGTTATTTCCTTGTAAATGTAGCTATTTTTTTTTAAAACAAACTATTTGTGTATGTTTTTTTTAAATATTTAGAATTTAGTTTGTAAATCATCAAAAGGTGATTCAAATTTTTTGTATGCCTTTTTTCTGTTACATGCGTATATAAATCTGTTGTTTTTGAACTCTTATGTCCCTAAATTTCTTGTATATACCACAAGTCAGTTTCCGATTCTAGTATACGTGTTGCATAACTATGACAAAACCGATGAAGTGTTACCTGCTTTTTGCTTTTTGAGGTGTCAAGTGCGTGTTTTAATTTCTTTTGGTGAATTTTCCGACGCTTGCGACAAAAGTCCTTCTTATATACAGAAAAAAACAATTAATACCCAGACTGTTTGCTATGTGGGTAGTTTATTACAATTACTTTTTGTAAACTGGTCTCACTATATTGTTCACTCTTATTTTACCCTTGGAACAACCATATTTTTGGTCGGAAAGTTTTGTAATATTCCCGAAGCATTTCTATCACTTTGTCCAAAATATGAATTGTTCTATCTTTTTCTCCTTTCGCATTTAAAATGATTAATATATATCGTTTTGATTTAATATTTTCTGTTTCAGATAAGTAATTCCGATGCCGAAGTCCACAAGCATAGATCAAATAAGTATGGTATTGTGCTTTAACTGCCACTTTTTTTACTTAGCACATTACATATTTGTCAATCAAATTGATTTTTCTTCTTGCTTTTTATACCAGTAGATTCATTTACGATAAACTCCAGTACAATATTTCTTTCAAAATTCAGGAATTATCGTTTAAAAAATTCTCAAATAGATTATATTCCATACTGAAAAGTGGTAAAACTATTTTCAAGCATAAAATTTCAGAATAACACTTATTATCGAGAATTACTCTTTCAAAGCACCAACTTCGGCGGTGCTTTTTTCCCTGAAAGGGCAAGTCATTTTGAGCTGCTGAAAGAATTTCAAGCAGCTCAAAATACAACTTGCCATTTGCTAAGTGCAAATACGATTAGTCTTATTGACTGCATAAAAATTTATCGAATTGAGCATCTAAATGAGAGTGAAAAAATTAGTTTCGTCATTCGATCTCTACGAAAGCTGTGTGTAGGACAAACTGAGACATACTGTGCCAGACTAAGACAGTTTGAAAAAGGGAATGATTTAATGTTTTTATTTGCATTAAATATTGATTATAAACTTTCTTGTCAACAAAAACTTATGATAGATCAAATGATAATTTTAATTGTTTCAAGATTAGTTTCAAGAAGTATTATAATATCGAATACTTTTAATCTGACATACAAGTCAACATAAAATTTTGAGAACGTGACAATCAATCAATCTTTAATGGAATAAATATTTAATCAAAAAAAACAAAATAACTCATATTTAAATACATATAAAAGCAACACATCATTTATCAAAAACAATTATGGCAAAGCAAACGAATATCCCAAAAGTGGATGAAGATTTTATGAGAGAAGTAATTTCTCAGGGTTTACCTATGAAACGAGATACTACTATCGAAAACGACCGTACAACTATCATCGAAGAAAACGAATCGGCAATTGAGACACCGGATGTCATGGAAGCTTCAAATGAAGAGCCAGCTGAGGAAGAGGACTACTGTGAGACCTACTTCGAGAAAGTGGATCTAAGCTACCGAAAAAGCATCTGCATCGCTAAAGAAACTCACTCAACCCTTTTGAAGGTTGTCAATATGATAGGTGGACGTAAAACCAACCTGAGCAGCTATGTGGAAAATATCATCCTACAGCATCTAGAAAATCACAAAGAAGAAATCAATGAACTGTATGAAAATGGATTCAAAAGGCCAATATTGTAGTAAGAAGCATACTGTGGGTAAAAAATCTCAATTGATCCTGGTAGCGAAAAACTATGTCATGCAAGGTACAGATTGAAAAAAACGATTGAAAAGTCCATTACATTTAGTTAGTCCAACGAGAAGTTAATTTTCGTTGGATTTCAAATATTATAGGTGAAAGAGTAAACACTTCCTTTTCTCTGACACGAAGTGTAAACATTTATTCTATTGCACAAAGTGCTAAAAAAACTAGAACTTCTTTTAGCGGATAAATTATTTTATTCAGGCGGTAGCAAATAATTCATCCACTGAATGTAGTTTATCCGATGTCCTTATTCAAAAACAGTTTGCCTGTTTTTTCCTTGTTTCAAGAAACTGAGTCTTTAAAAACAGGCATATTGTTTTAGGGCATTTATTTCAGGTTCATAAATCATGAGTCCTGAATTACTTTAAATGTTGGAAAGCAGGAAATAAGTTTTCCAATAGACGAACCATAAAAAGTGAATAAGAATCTTTTCAGAAAACTTATTCTTACTTTTCAACATTATCAAACTCAATCACAACGCATTTTTTTGAGTGGATACCGGGGCTCGAAGTGTCAGGCGAGAAAAAAACATGTTGTGACTGCTGTCCCACTAGGAAAATCTGTTATGACTTTTATGCTTCCACCAAAAAGTAAACTCGCATAAAAGTCATAAGTGATTTTCGGGGCATTATTCTCCGGTTGCCGGAACGGCTGGAAGCTCGCATTTTTTTTGAGTAAAGGCACCTTATCACTCTTCTATAGGAGCTAGGTTTGGGTTAATTCACAGCAGTATGAAAAATATACCATTGGAAATGCGTTGGAAAAGGGCATGGGTGGATTAGGCATGTAATGAAACAAGCGTTGGAAAATGGAATGGAGCTTTACTGGCTGTTGTGCGTGGATTTATTTGTGTGAGGATTACAGCCGGGAAGCGAAATGGAATGACTGCGTGGATTGTGGAATGGAACGACTAAACACTTATGCTGTGCTGTGCTGAGGTGGGTGAAATGAACTGAACGCAATGAAGTGAAGGGTGGATGGCGATGAGGTACGGAATGCCTCCCCCGAAACGTAATGAGTGAAGAGAATGAACCGACCGCAAGCACATGGAAATAAAACTCGGACTATTTTTTGATACTGCAACCACTAATGGGTGTTGGGGAACTCTTGAGGTTTTCGGACAGCGGAGCGGGGCAAAAGCGTTGATTTTGTGCGGCTATTATACATAATTAGGTTATATTTATCCCTATTGATTTGCAGTCAGGCAAGGGTTCGAATATAACTACATGTTATGTATAATAGCTTTGATTGCATCGACCTTTTCTACGTTCAGCAGAGTTCAAAATTGCATTTTGACTCTGCATTCACTCGCCGAAAAGGTTGAGTCGTTTTTTTTCTGGCACAAGTGTAACACGGTGGTGGCGGTCCCGCTTAAGATCGGGATAAATCTCCGTGCAAACGTCTTTTTTGCAAAATGCAAAAATTATTTGCATGATAATTTGCAACGCTCGGCATAGCCCGAACAAGTTCGGCTCCAATGTCATTAAGTTAAGCGTTTTCTATAATGCATCTCTTTGATTTTTAATAATTTTAGGTTTTAATCTATTCAAAGTCTGATATATCCGACTGGACAGGATTAATTACCAACGCGTCAAACCGTGAAAGACACAGGAAGGAACGGTTAGACGCTATTGAATGTCAATAATATATTAACTTTTATTGATATAAGGGATTTCAACTCTCACACTTGTTCCTTTACCCACTTTACTTGTAATATCCAAATTACCACCCAACAAAAAAACCCGTTCTTTCATGCCAATCAAACCGTACGAATCTTGTCGACCTTTGTGATTTCCGTTAAAACCAACCCCATTATCAACTACTTGAAGCACCAATTTGCTGGCAGGATTTGATAATTGTACCGTTACCAAAGTTGCCTTGGCATGTTTGATAATATTGTTGAGTGCTTCTTGAAGTATTCGAAATAATGCAACTGATTGTTCCAAACTAATATTAGGGTTCATAATTGCACTTTCAAACCGACTGTTTATATGGTGTGTTCCCTCAAAGTCAAGCAGGTATGATTTACATGCCTCTTCAAATCCCAGCAATTCAATCAATTCAGGTCGTAGACCATTCATAATCCTTCGAGCTGATTTAATGGTATTATCAACCTGACTGGAAAGGTCATTAAATTTAGAAAGTAGTTCTTGTGAAGTGGCAGCTTCTATTCCTTTCGATATTTTCTTTTTAAACATGCCCAAATCAATTTTTAAAGCAACTAAAATTTGTCCAAGGTCATCATGTATTTCGCGGGCTAATGCTATTTTTTCTTCTTCGCGAACATTTTGGAGATGCGAAGCAAATTTTCTCAATTCTTGCTGAGAATTATTCAAAGCTTCCACTGCCCGCTTTCGTTCCGTAATATCGATATTAATTACCTGATAATGCTTGATCCCATTCCACAGGACTTCTTTTCTCCAAACTTTTACGTAGCGGATTTCCGTGTTTTCACGTATAATACTTATCTCATAATCAAATACATCATTTCCATTTTTTCTTTTTTCTTTTCTCTCCTGATGTTGCGTATAACTTTCGGGAGTGTGTCTGTTTATTGCCGGTATACTTCTGAATTCTTCCAAACTGTTGAATTCATAAATATCAAAGAAGGCTTTATTAGCATAAATTGTTTTCCCATCGACGGAAACAATACGTATTCCCAAAGGAGATTCTGAAATGGAACGACGGAAATTTTTCTCCGATTGGCCAAGTGCTTGTTCCGCCCGTTTGCGTTCGGTGATGTCGTGGATCATACCCAAATAATACAATTGCGTTCCATCCTTATTGCCGATGAGGGAAATAGTAATGTTTCCCCAGCGGATTTCGCCAGTTTTACGGAGATATCTCTTTTCGGCTAAATAGGATGGAATTTCTCCGAGTTCCAGTTTCTTAATATTCTCGATGTCATTACCAATATCGTCTGGGTGAGTTATGTCGGCGAACGTCATCGAGATGAGTTCATTAGTCGTGTAACCCATCATACTGCAAAATGCGGGATTGACCTTTTCGAATCGGTAACTTAGGGTTGATATGATTATACCGACTTGACTCTCTTCAAAGATTTTCCGGAAACGTTCCTCGCTCTCCCGCAGCGTCTCCTCTGCCTGCTTGCGTTCGGTAATGTCATGGTAATTCCCCAAAATCCCCTGGATATAGGGATCGTGCAAGAGATTAATGCCGGTAAATTCAATCCACTTGTAGCTGCCGTCCTTACACTGGTAACGACATTCCGTTGTGACGGTAGCGTTAGGTTTGCCTAGGAGAGCGCCAAATATTTTCTGTACGGAGTTCAGTTCGTCGGGATGAATATTTTCCCATGTACTGAATCCAATAACCTCTTCAGGCCTCCAGCCAAACCATTTCTCAATGTTCGGGCTTTTGTATCTGTTGATCCCATTTTGGTCAATGATGACGATTACATCACCGATGTTTGCAACCATTTTGCCCAGATTTTCTTCACTTTTTCTCAACGCTTCTTCTGCCCGTTTGCGTTCGGTAATGTCTGAAATAGAAACGATACTTTGTTTGGTGCCGGGTATCATGCCGATATTCAGAATGACATCTCGTATTTCTCCCTGTTTATTAACAAGTTTTACTTCGTATTTTTTTTGAGCTAAATCGGAAATTTGACGTATAAGTTGGTGGTTCTTCAGCATTTCCTGCAAACTTTCAGGAGCAAAATATTGATTCCATTTCTGTCCAATAATTTCAGTAGGAATATATCCCGTAATGGAATAACACTCATTGTTTGCCATAAGGATAGTGTTACCCTCATCAATAATAAATGTGGCTGTGCCGGTATTTTCAAAGATTGCCTGATACTTAACTTTACTCTCCCGCAGCATTTCTTCCGCCCGCTTGCGTTCGGTAATGTCTGAAATAGAAACTATACTTTGTTTTGTGCCGGATATCATACTGATATTAAGAATGACATCCCGTTTTTCTCCCTGTTTATAAAAAAGTTTTACTTCATGTTTTTTGGGAGCTAAATCTGGATTTTGACGTCTGAGGTGGTGGTTCTTCATTATCTCCTGCAAACTCTCAGGGGCAAAATATTGATTCCATTTCTGTCCAATAATTTCAGTAGGATTATATCCCGTAATGGAATAACACTCCTTGTTTGCCATAAGGATAATGCCATTCTCGTCACCAATAAATGTTGCTATGCCGGTAGATTCAAAGATTCCCTGATACTTAACTTTACTCTCCCGCAACTCTTCCTCCGCCTCCTTTCGCTTAGTGATATCAACAACAAATCCAAGGAATCTCTGATCCGAAAGTTTTACAGCTTCTACTGACCAATATCCTATTGATCTGTCTTTTTTTATAAAAGAAAATTCTTCTATTGCAAAACCGTCCCTGACTACTTTCTCAAAATGACGAGCAGAGATCTCCATAGACTCTTCCGGAATAAGTTCGAAAAGTTTCATGGAAAGAAGTTCATCTTTGCTATAACCCGTAATGGAGGATGCTGCCGTGTTTACGTCAACATAATTTCCCATTTCGTCAGCTACAAACACACCATGGGGTGCATAATCAATATAATTCCGGAACTTCAGTTCGCTTTCGCGCATCGCATCCTCGGTCCGCTTGCGCTCGGTGATGTCCCGGGCGACTGCATAGAGCAGTTTTTCCTTTGTGTCAGGAATGATCGACCATGTCAGCCATCGGTATGAACCATCATTGCAACGATACCTGTTTTCGAACAGGATTGTCCTCTGCCCCTCGGCGAGCTTTGCAGCCTCGGCGTTGGTAGCCTCGCGGTCATCGGGGTGGACGAACTCAATAAAAGGTAAGGACAGCAACTTATCCATCGGATATCCGAGCGTCTTCACCCATGCCGGATTCAATCGTTTGAAATAGCCGTCGAACCCAATGAAACTTATCATCTCCGGCGAGGCCTTGAACAGACTGTCCAGTTCTTTCCTACTTTGGCGTACTGCATCTTCCGCCTGTTTGCGCATAGTCACGTCCACAAAAAAAACCACGCTGCACTTTCGTCCATTGATAATGGTGGGATTACCAGCAATATCAGCATAGAAAACCGTGCCATCTTTTCGCAGACACGGAAGAGTGGAAGACATCACTTTATTCTCTCGCATCAGAGACTCAAAATCGGATATCACTAAGTCCATTGAGTCCTTTGGGTGAAGATCTGGTATGGTCAACTGTAGGAACTCTTCATCTAAATATCCGAATATCCTGCAGATAGTTGGATTAAAATATAAAACCCGATGAGTTTCAATGTCGGCGGCTAAGATGCCAAGTGTACTTCCCTCAAACAGCACACGGTACTTTTCTTCCGACTCACTCAACGCTTCCTCCGCTCGCTTGCTCTCGGTGATGTCTTTATCGTATAATGCCTTTAAGTAATTATTCTCATACTGTAATTCCTGTAACTCTTTTATTAATTCTTCTTTAGTTTTGGACTGGTAGGTCATCATATTATTTTTTTCAAAATAGGAACATCTTCTAACTTTAGGGCGGCGTTTTTCTAAATTTCTGTTTCCCTAAATGTATCGGCAACTATTTCATATCGGTCAAAAGTCACACTACTGGGTCGGACTTTGTAGTCTTGCGCTATTTCTATTGACATATCAATTTTACCGTTGCTTAGTTTCACTGTGAAGTCAAAGTTTTCATTTATATAGTGTCCCTGATAAGACCCAATTTTGGGATTAATTGTCCATGCAAGATAAGTTATACCTTTTACACCATTTGTATGTGAGTTCGATTTATACATTTATTGTTTTAACCTCTTTTCTAAGATATTGTTGAAAGCTACTTTCCAAAAATCTATGGTATATTTTCAAAAAAATATCTTTTATTAATCAATTAGATACTCTCGTCAATTTATCAATAAAAATGTGACCTAAGTTTTTCAGCAGACCCTATTTATTGCTTTAATTTAAAAAATAAAGCCAATATTACAAGTGGAACAATACCGATTAAAAGATACTGTATAAACTTATCACGTTTTGCTTTTTGAATTACAAAATATTCATAATCAGTTAAAATGCTTGCATTTGGGTTCCATTTTTCATAATTGGCATACTGTTGATTGGTCAAAAGCTTTAGGTTGTTAATTTCAAAATATTTTTCTGTGTTTGAATTCAGACATTTAGCTAAAACTTTGTCTTTCTTAATTTTAAGAGGGATAATTCCCCGAGCACAATTAGGTTGACTACCATTAGTATATTTTACTTTAAGAGTCTTGCCCAGTTTTTGTGCATCAATTAGTATCTGTTTTTTTTCATAACTTAAATGTGGTATAATTTAGAATACAAAAATAAATATTGAGGTACAAATGTAGAGATACTTCTATGTTTATCTGATACTAATGTACATGATTTATTCAATTTACCCCCGACTTTGCGTTCCAAATCAGACTTTGAGATCCTTCCAATTTTAGCTACCGCAAAGTCTTTATTCGTTTGACGATCTGCTGTGATTAACATTTTAACTTGAAATTTGTTATCACCTTTTCGTTTAGAACCTCCTTGTACACGAGAGTATTTAAGTCCTTTTCTCCCTTTTTGACTGTATAAAAACCAAACATCATCAATCTCGGTAATTCCATTAAACTCCTTAGATTCTGAATTTAAACTACTAAGAATCTTATGCCTCCAATCAAATGAAGTCTTTATTGAAATGCCAATTTTTTTTGCCATTGTATGAATCGTAGAATATTGCTCAAACATTAGTTTTCTATAATTCTCAAACTTATCCATTTTTTTTATCCCATGGAAACACGACCCGGAAATACTTGTAAATGTTTTATGGCATGCTTTACATTTACATCGTTGTTGGACACATCGATGACCATTTTTACTCAAAAAAACTGATGAACAATATGGACAACTTTCAACAGTAGCTTCCTTAGGGAGCTCATTGTTAGAATTATTCACTACATAAAACCTAAAAATTGTTTCTAAAAGATGGGGATGTTCGAAGGCTTACGCTATATTCATCAAAATGATATTAACCAAAATGAAATACCAATACTCACTTCTTCTTGCTCTTTCGCTGAACACTGCGTATTTTGCAAATGCAGTTAAGTACCATTTTATATTTCATATTTTTAAAATTTTCACCTACTCTCAAGCCTTTCGGCATCTGCTCCTTACTCTTTTAGAATTTTCAAGTTCTTCCATGTTTATTTTCTTCATTATCGGGTACAAAAAAAGCGTGGAACATTCAACCGTATCACATCCTTGAGACCCTCGACAGCCCAGTACAAGTAATAAGTTAAAGCCCACGCCGTTTGACGCAGGCGTTTACTAACTTATTCTATTGTACTGTTGAAAGTGTCGAGGTTTCAAGAACAGAATAAAAGCTAACGCTTTTGATAATATGTAATGCAATTGTCTCAACAATTGACTCAATAATTCTATAAGGTGCAAATATAAATATATTTTTACAAATTCGAATAAAAGAAGATGTTTTTATTAAAATTGTTTTAGTTATAAATTTATTTGATTATACAACTTTTAAAAATATTTTAAAGAAACCCAAAACAACAATTATTTCATGGAATATTTTCAGTTGTTTTTTATGTCTCGAAATTCCTGTCATCCAATATGAAACTGTGTTTTTCTGACCTCAGAATTAGAGCGAAATAAATAAATATCTGCAAAATAATTTTCATCTTCGAAATTTAGGTGTTACATTTGCACCTGAAATATAAAAGGGGTGTCTAAACAAACAGACTGAGATTATACCCATTGAACCTGGTCAGGTAATGCTGACAAGGGAATTCTACAGGAAACTTACCCTCCTTTAATTTCAAATAAAAAATTAGCTCTTTAATTTTTATTTGATATGACAATCCTAATAAATAATGAACAGAAAGTGGTTCCGAATGGAACTACGGTTAGCGAAATAGTAATAACTATTCTTCAACTCAATCCTGCAGGTATGGCAATTGCTATCAACGATACAATTGTGCCAAAACATCTGTGGGAATCATCACATCTACAATCTAATGATAAAGTGTTGGTTATAAAGGCCTGTAGTGGTGGTTGAAAAGCGATTATCTACGACCTCTCTATGCTCACTTTTGGATAAATTCTGAGTGCGATAAGGATACTTTGTATCATAACTAATTCAAAATTAATATATTGTTGATGTTTTAATAAAATTGACTTTATATTCCTATAAAATTTCAATTCTCTATACCACAAAACAAAATCAAATTTTATGATCTCAGGACTAAATGACATTTTTGGCAAGCCTTTCCCCAATTCACAAAAGGTTTATGTAAAAGGTAAACTGCACAATATCAAGGTGGGAATGCGTGAAGTGATTCTTTCCGATACCAATCATAGCAATGGATCAACAGAGCAAAATCAACCGGTTACGGTTTATGACACTTCCGGCCCTTTTACCGATCCGCAATTTTCTGTTGATCTAACCAAAGGACTTCCACGGCTTCGTGAACAATGGATACTCGACCGTAATGATGTTGAAATGCTGAGAGATTTTACTTCCGAATATAGTAGTATCCGTATGCAGGATGCAAGTCTTGATCACTTGCGTTTTGATCATGTATATACAAAGCCGCTTCGTGCCAAAGAGGGACAATGTGTGTCGCAATACTATTATGCATGCAAGGGAATTATCACTCCTGAAATGGAATACGTAGCCATTCGCGAGAATCAACGATCGCAGGAATACATGGAGGAAGAAAGAAAACAAAAAGTAGGCAATAAGCATATAGAAGTTCCAATTTCGCATATTACACCTGAGTTTGTTCGCAGTGAAATTGCAGCCGGAAGAGCCATTTTACCAGCTAACATTAATCACCCCGAGGCTGAGCCCATGATAATTGGCCGAAACTTTTTAGTAAAAATAAATGCTAATATCGGGAATTCACCTACTACTTCAAGCATTGCAGAAGAGGTAGAGAAAGCAGTTTGGTCATTTCGCTGGGGAGCAGATACGATTATGGATCTTTCGACCGGTGCTAACATTCATGAAACACGTGAGTGGATCATTCGAAATTCTCCAGTTCCAGTAGGTACGGTTCCTTTGTATCAGGCTTTGGAAAAGGTAAATGGCAAAG